>Ga0307994_1000008_pt1 | contig 229569 bp, 213 predicted proteins | sample EllFjometagen261_FD_203171 | JGI IMG/M metagenome (GOLD analysis project Ga0307994, IMG submission 203171) | Marine microbial communities from Ellis Fjord, Antarctic Ocean - #261 | ecosystem: Environmental > Aquatic > Marine > Unclassified | place: Southern Ocean | collected 2014-11-02
TGCGATCATGGCGCTGGCTTGCGTGATGTTCCTGCCTGCCACCTATTCGGGGCAATACATCTCCTTTCTCGTCGCGCTGTTCATGATCGGCGGCGGGATCACGCTGCTGCAGGTGGCGGTGAACCCGCTGATCCTGCAACTGGGCCCGGCGGAGACCGCGCACAGCCGGCTGACCTTCGCGCAATTGTTCAATTCCATCGGCGTCTTCGTGATGGTCTATGGCGGCGCCGAGCTGATTCTGGGCGACAGCATCGCGGTCGATGCAACCGGGCTCAGCCCGGACGCGCTCAAGGCCATCCGGGTGCAGGAGACCGCGATCATCGGCCAGGCCTATCTCGGGCTTGCGGTGGTGCTGACCGCGATTGCCGCGTTCTTCTGGCTGTGGCGCAAGGCGCTCGACGGGCAGGCCGTCGAGGAAGTGAAGCTGGAGGGCACCTTCGCGCTGCTGCGTCGCCCGCGCCTCGCCTTCGGCGTGCTGTGCATCTTCATGTATGTCGGCGCGGAGGTCGGCATCGGCAGCAATCTCGTGTCCTATCTGGGCGACGAGCGCGTGCTCGCGTTGAGCCAGGTCGAGGCGGGGCGGTTGCTGGCGCTTTATTGGCTGGGCGCGCTGGTCGGGCGGCTTGCGGGCGCCGTGCTGCTGCGGCTGGTGAAACCGGGTCTGGTGCTGTTGTGCTTTGCCGCCGCTGCAATCGCGCTGATCGCAACCTCGGCGCTGTCGTCGGGCGCGCTGGCGGCGTGGACGCTGATCGCGGTGGGGCTCGCCAACTCGATCATGTTCCCGACGATCTTCAGCCTGGCCACCGAAGGCATGACCGCAGAAGCACCGCAGGCGTCCGGCCTGCTGTGCACCGCCATCGTCGGCGGAGCGATCGTTCCGGTGCTGATAGGCTTTGCCGCCGACACCGCGGGTCTTGCCGCTGCAATGCTGGTGCCGATCGCCTGCTATGCGGTGATCGCGAGCTTCGGCATCTATGCGATGCGCGGCCGGGCCGCCGCGTAAGGGTCAGCTCGTCGGCTCGGGCACCCGCAAGGTGGCGAGCGCGGCCAGCGCCAGCACCGCTGCGGCAAACGCCATCGTCCAGATCGGCTCGGTCGGGAAGAACGCCTTGAGCAGGCTGCCCATCACCGTTGCCACCAGCAATTGCGGCAGCACCACGAAGACGTTGAACAGCCCCATGAAGATTCCGAGCTTGGCTTGCGGCAGGCTCGATGCGAGGATCGCATACGGCATCGCCAGGATCGAGGCCCAGGCGATGCCAATGCCGATCTCGCTGGCGATCAACCATTGGGGATCGCGGATGACGAGGAAGCTTGCGAAACCCGCAGCGCCGCACAGCAGGCACAGCGCATGGGTACGCACCTTGCCCATCCGCGCAGCAAGCCAGGGCAGCAACGTCAGCGCCGCGACCGCCGCGACGCCGTTGTACACCGCAAACAGCACGCCCACCCAGTTGCCCGCATCGTTGAACGCCGCGCTGTCTGCATCGGTGGTGGCGAACATCGCCTGTGCGACCACCGGGGTGGTGTAGATCCACATAATGAACAGCGCCGACCAGCTGAAGAACTGCACCAGCGACAATCGCTTCATGATCGGCGGCATGCCCGAGAAGTCACCGACGATGTGGCTGAGCAGGTTGTTGTCGCGCCCGGCGCGGGCGAGATGGATCGCAGCCAGGCTGATCAGACCATAAGCCGCGAGCAGGCCGCCGAGCAGATAGACCTCCTTCTCAAGGTCCAGCCGCCAGACAAGCGCGATGACCACGACGCCCGCCACCAGCCAGGCCAGCGCGGTGCCGGGGCCGCGCGCGGCAAGCGCGCGCATCGGCGGGGCCTGCGGTTCGTCGGTATCGGCCTCGGCAAAGGCCTGCATCTCTTCGGGGCTGTATTCGGTGGTGGTGACGATAGTCCACAGCACCGCGACGAACAGCGCGGCACCGCCGAACCAGAAGCTGTAGCGCACCGTATCGGGCACGCCGCCTGCCGCATCGGTGTTGGCGACGCCCGCGGCGGTCAGCAGATAGGGGAACAGCGATCCCGCCACCGCGCCTGCTCCGATGAATGCGGTCTGCACCGCATATCCCAGCGTGTGCTGATCCTTGCGCAGGCTGTCGCCGACAAAGGCGCGGAATGGCTCCATCGAGATGTTGAGCGACGCATCGAGAATCCACAGCATCATCGCGGCGAGCAGCAGCGATTGCGCCATCGGCATGATCACCAGCGACAGCGCGGCAAGCACGGCACCTGCGAGGAAATAGGGTCGTCTGCGGCCAAGACGGGTCCAGGTCCGGTCCGAATAATGGCCGACGATCGGCTGCACCAGCAGGCCGGTGAGCGGGGCTGCGACCCAGAGCGCGGGCAGGTTGTCGAGACTTTCGCCCAGCGACTGGAAGATGCGGCTCATGTTCGCATTCTGCAGCGCAAAGCCGATCTGGATGCCGAAGAACCCGAAGCTCAGGTTGAACAGCTGCCAAAAGCTCTTGCGCGGTTTTTCCGCGATCATGTGCCTCTCCCCGGGATCAAACGATACGCTCGGGCCCGTGTTGATCCGGGTCTTCAAGCGAGCCGACCGTGGCAGAGCCACCTGTGGCGCACAACATCAGCGCATACGTATACTTGGCTGTGCAACCGGCGGGTCAGCCGCTCGAGCCGCGCACGACAAGCTGGGTCGGCAGCATATAGGGCTCGACTTTCTGTCCGCGAATCTTGCGCAGCAGCGTATCGACCAGCGCCTCGCCTGCGGCCTTCACATCCTGGCTGACCGTGGTCAGCGGCGGGCTGGTGAAGCATGCGGCGGGGATATCGTCGAAACCGATCACCGCGACATCGCCGGGAATCGACAGGCCATGTTCGGCCAGCGCCCGCATCGCGCCGATGGCGATCAGGTCGGACGCGGCGAACACCGCATCGAAGGGCGTGCCTGCAGCCAGCAGCGAGAGCATCGCCTCGCGCCCCGATTCCTCGGAGGTCACCGCGTTGCGCTGCAGCGCGGGGTCGGCATCCAGCCCCGCCTCGGCCAGCGCATCGCAATAGCCGCGCCAGCGGTCCTCGAATTCGGGCGCGTGGCTCGATGCGGTACCGATGAACCCGATCCGCCGCCGTCCGCGATCGACCAGGTGCCGGGTCGCGGCATAGCCGCCGCTGCGGTTCTCCGACCCCAGAGTGATCCCCGGCTCGTTGGCCATGGGCGAGCCCCAGCGCACGAAATGCGTTCCCTGTTCGACCAGATGGGTGAGGCGCGCGCGATAATCCTCGTAATCGCCATAGCCCAAAAGGATGATGCCATCGGCCTTGTGGCTGTCCTGATAATCGACATGCCAGTCGCTGGAGAGCTGCTGGAACGAGATCAGCAGATCGAACCCCGCGCGCGAGGCGGTGCGGGTGATCGATCCGAGCATCGCGAGGAAGAACGGATTGATCATCGAATCGTCGGGCGTCGGGTCCTCGAAGAACAGCAATGCCAGCGTGTTCGCCTGCTGCCGGCGCAGCGACGATGCGTTCTTGTCGACCGAGTAATTCAGCTGGGCTGCGATCGCCTGAATCCGCCGCCGGGTCTGCTCGTTGACCGAAGGATTTCCGCTGAGCGCGCGCGATACCGTGGGCTGCGAAACCCCCGCCAGATGCGCGATGTCGAATGACGTCGGCCTGCGTCCCATGATGCCCCGCGCCTCTCCAAACCCTGGCAAAACCGCCGTTTTCCGGGGTTTTTGGTCTGCATAATGTTGAATACGTATGCGTATGCCTTTTGTCATCGCCCTGCAAAGGTTATTCAACTGCCCGACCGGTTCATCTGAAAACCGGCGGCTCTGGCAGCCGTCCAGACGCCATGAATTGATCCCCGCCAGACGCTGGACGGGGTCCCTGGGGAGAGTGATTATGAAAGCGATTTTTCGCGCCCGTCGTCTGCGCCTTGCATCCGGCCGCGCCAGCCTTGCCACCCTTTCCACCGCGCTGATGATCGGTGCCGCGTTCGCCGCTCCCGCCGCAGCCCAGGATGCCGATGCCGCACAGCAATCGGGCGCTGTCATCGACGAGGACGCGGGCGTCATCATCGTCACCGGCTTCCGTGCCAGCGTGGAGAACTCGATCGCCGCCAAGCGCGAGAGCAACTTCATCGTCGATGTGGTGACCGCAGACGACATTGCGGGGCTTCCCGATGTCTCGATCGCGGAATCGCTCGCCCGCCTGCCCGGCGTCACCTCGCAGCGCACCGGCGGCCAGGCCAGCGCGATCAACATCCGCGGCCTTTCGCAGGACCTGGTCTCGGCCACGCTCAACGGGCGCGAACAGGTCGCGACCAGCGGCAACCGCGTCATCGAGTTCGACCAGTACCCGTCCGAACTGATCAGCCAGGCTGCGGTCTACAAGACCCCGCTTGCCAGCCACATCGAAGGCGGGATTGCGGGCAAGGTCGAGCTCAAGACCGTGCGGCCGCTCGACAACGCCGAAAGCTTCAAGGGCGCGATCAACCTGCGCGGGCTGTACAACGACCGCGCCAGCGAAAGCCCCGATGTCTCGTCTTATGGCTACCGTGTTTCGGGTTCGGTTCAGGCCAAGCTGCTCGACGACACGCTGGGCGTCGCGTTCGGCTATGCGCGGCTGTACCAGCCCAATGTCGCCACGCGCTTCGTGCAGTTCGACTTCCCTGTGCCGGGCACCAACGGTTCGCCCAGCCGCGATCTCAACGGCGATGGCACCGTCGATTCGCTAAACTTCGGGTTCGAAGGCATCCAGTTCGGCGGGCGCGAAACCCGCGATGCCGCGATCGGCGTGATCCAGTGGGAGCCGACAAGCAACCTGCGCGTGCTGATCGACGGCTATTATTCGCGCTTCAGGTCCGATGTGCAGCGCCGCGGCATCCGCATCGTCTCGCCGCAGTCAGGCGACAACCAGTTCATCAACCCGGTGATCGCCAACAATGCGCTGGTCGGCGGGCAGATCGTCAACCGCGTCGGCAGCAACGGCTTTGGCTTTGGCCTGGGCACCGAACTGGTCAACCAGGACGAAAGCCGCCGCGATGAACTCTACACCATCGGCGGCAACCTGGCCTATGACTTCAGCGAGCGCGCCACGCTGTCGGTCGATGTCGGCTATTCCAAGGGCACCAGCTTCTTCAACAACGCCGGGATCAACCTGCGGCCCTATGCGGCGACGCCCGCCGGGCTGCGCCGCGCGGATTCGATCCCGGGCCTGATCTCGGTCGACTATCAGCTCAACGGCACGCGCCTGCCGACGATCCGATCGATCACCTCGGACTTCACCGATGTCGATCCGGCCGGTGGCGGCTATCTGCTCGACGGCCAGTTCCTGGTGCCGCAATCGGACAGCGACGAACTGTTCGCGGCTGCCGCCGATCTTGTCGTCCGCTTCGACGAGGCCAATTTCCTCGACGCGCTGCGGGTGGGCTTCCGTTATGCCGACCGGCGCGGCGATCGCCTCGTAACCTCGTTCAACACCTTTGGCGTCCCGGGCAACGCGATCGCGGTTCCGGCCAACATCGTTCAGCAGGCGGGCTTTTCGGGAGGCTATGCCAAGGCTGGACTGCCCAACTTTGCGGTGGTCGATATCGACGGCGCGTTCAACTTCGCCTTCGGCAACAGTTTCGGAGTCCGCCAGCCGACCGACCAGATCGCGTTCGACTTCACCATCGACCAGAGCTTCCGCATCGATGAGGAAACCTATGCGGGCTATGCACAGCTCGACTTCGACACCGAGCTGGGCGGCCTGCGCTTCCACGGCAACATCGGCGGCCGCTATATCCGCACCGACCAGAGCTCGACGGTGAACTTTGCCGACCCCAATCTGGTCGACAACCCGGCGACGCCGCCGCCGGCGCGCGAAAACCGCAGGCCAGTCACCCGCGGGCGGACGTTCAATGACTTCCTCCCCTCGGTGAACCTGATCCTCGACCTGTCCGACCGCGACATCCTGCGCGCCAGCTACAGCCGCCAGATCTCGCGCCCGCGCTTCTTCGAGCTGCGCGGATCGATCAGTGTCAACACCGGATCGGACGGCAACACCAGCGGCGGCGGCGGCAATCCCGATCTGTCGCCCTATCGCGCCAACCAGTTCGACCTGGCGTACGAGCATTATTTCGGCAACTCGGGCGTGCTGGCGATCGGCGCGTTCTACAAGGACCTGAGCTCGTACATCATCAACGGCACGATCCCGCAGTTCAACTATGTCGAAAACGGCATCACCCCGCCGCCGATCCCCGGAACCAACCAGCCCGGCAACGCTGTCGGCAGCTTCTCCTCGCCGATCAATGGCGATGGCGGCTATGTTTATGGCTTCGAAATCCAGTTCTCCAAGACCTTCGTCGAACTGCCCGCTCCGTTCGATGGTCTTGGGGTCCAGATCAACTATGCCTATAGCCAAAGTGATCTGGAATTCCCCAGCGCGACCAGCGGCGCATCGATCAACCTGCCGCTGCCGGGCCTCTCCGAGCATGTCTTCAACCCGACCGTGTTCTACGAAAAGGCAGGGTTCGGCGCGCGTCTGAGCACCCGCCACCGCTCCAGCTTCGTCAGCCCGCAGATCGGCATCAGCGAGCTGATCCTGACCAGCGCCAAGGAGACGGTGATGGATGCGCAGCTGTCGTACCAGTTCCAGGAAGGCAGCGCGCTGCAGGGACTCAAGCTGCTTGCGCAGGTCAACAACCTGACCGATGAACCGACCCGGACCTATTGGGGCAACATCGCCCAGACGGGCACGATCCAGAACTTCGGCCGCACTTTCTTCCTGGGCGCGACATACGAATTCTGACCCCGGTACCGGTGCAGGGGGCGGGCTTCCCCACCCGCCCCCTGATTGTTGAGTGAGGTAGGCACATGGCGCGAAACTGGATGACGGCAGCGGCGGCAGCAGCATTGCTCGCATCGGCTCCGCTTGCGGCGCAGTCCCCCGGCTATGGTGCCGATACCGTGCGAACGCGCGCGCCGCAGGACGAGATCATCTATTTCGTGCTGCCCGATCGGTTCGCCAATGGCGATGCCGCCAACGATCGCGGCGGGCTGAAGGGCGACAGGCTCAGGACCGGCTTCGACCCTGAGAACAAGGGCTTTTTCCACGGCGGCGATCTTGCCGGGCTGACCGCGAAGCTCGATTATATCCAAGGGCTGGGCGTCACCGCGATCTGGTTCGCGCCGATCTTCCAGAACAAGCCCGTGCAGGGCGAGCCGGGGCAGGAAAGCGCGGGCTATCACGGCTATTGGGTGACCGACTTCACCAAGGTCGACAGCCATTTTGGCACCAACGACGCGTTCAAGGCCTTTGTCGATGCAGCGCATGCGCGCGGCATCAAGGTCTATATGGACATCATCACCAACCACACCGCCGATGTCATCTCTTTCAAGGAATGCGTTGGACAACCGGTATGCGCCTATCGCTCCAAGGCGGATTACCCCTATTGGACCAAGGGGGGCATCAAAGGCGCGCGGATCAACGGCGGGTTCGAGGGCGATACGGTCGCGACGAAAGAGAACTTTGCGCGGCTGACGGATCCGGCCTATGCCTATACGCCGCAGGTCCCGGCAGCGGAAAAGGACATCAAGGTCCCCGCCTGGCTCAACGATCCGATCTATTACCACAACCGCGGCAACACCAGCTTTTACGGCGAGGATTCGCGCTATGGCGATTTCGTCGGGCTCGACGATCTGATGACCGAGAGCCCGCGCGTGGTCGAAGGCTTCATCGATATCTACGGCAGCTGGATCGACCGCTTCGGTATCGATGGCTTCCGCATCGATACCGCGCGGCACGTGAACCCCGAATTCTGGGCGCGCTTTGCGCCTGCTATGCTCGAGCGCGCCAAGGCCAAGGGCATCCCCAATTTCCATATTTTCGGCGAGGTCGCCAACGATGCAATGGACCCCGGTTTCCTTGCGCAGCACACACGGCGCGACAAGCTGCCGGCGGTGCTCGACTTCGCCTTTCAGGCGGCGGTGCGCGACATGCTCACCGGCAAGGCGGGGACCGACCTGTTCGCCGGTCTGATCGCGGGCGACGTGCTCTATGAGGGCGGCGAGGCGATGGCGCTGACCCTGCCCACGTTCCTTGGCAACCACGACATGGGGCGGCTGGGGCATATGCTCGACACCGCGTATCCGCAGGCGAGCGAGGCCGAGCGGCTCGACCGGATGAAGCTGGCGCACGTGCTGCTGATGACTGCGCGCGGCGTGCCGACCATCTATTATGGCGACGAACAGGGCTTTACCGGCGACGGCAACGATCAGGACGCGCGCGAGGACATGTTCGCAAGCCGCGTCGCCAGCTATAACGACAACCGGCTGGTGGGCGCCACCGCGACCACCGCTGCCGAAAACTTCGACCCCGCCCATCCGCTCTACCGGCTGATTGCCGAGCTGTCCGCGCTGCGCCGCGAGCATCCCCGGCTGCGCGAGGGCCGCACAGTGCTGCGGCATTCCGGTCCCAAGCCTGGGCTGCTGGCGTTCACCCGCGGCGAGGATGACGGCGAGGAGATTCTGGTCGCGGTCAACACCTCGAGCGAGCCGGTCAGCCTCAATGTCGAGGTCGGCTATCGCTCACGCGCGTTCATCGGCCTTGCCGGGGCCTGCCCGACCACCGCCAGCGCGCCGGGGTCGGTGGCGATCAGCCTGCCGCCGCTCGGCTATGCGGTCTGCCGCGCCACACCGATCGACTGAGAGCCCATTCCAAGATGACCAAGCCGATCTGTGACACCTGGCCCGCACATGCCCCGCTGCAGGGCACGCCCTGGTGGAAGGGCGCGAGCATCTATCAGGTGTATCCGCGCAGCTTTGCTGATTCGAACGGCGACGGCATCGGCGATCTGGCCGGGGTCACAGCGCGGCTCGAGCATATCGCCTCTTTGGGCGTGGACGCTTTGTGGCTGTCACCGTTCTTCCCGTCGCCTATGAAGGACTTCGGCTATGACGTCGCCGATTACTGCAATGTCGATCCGATTTTCGGCACGCTGGCAGACTTCGACGCGCTGATCGCGCGCGCGCACGATCTGGGGCTCAAGGTGCTGATCGATCAGGTGTTCTCGCACAGCTCTGACCAGCATCCCTGGTTCGTCGACAGCCGTTCGAGCAAGGCGAGCGCGCATGCCGACTGGTATGTCTGGGCCGATGCGAAAAGCGATGGCAGCCCGCCGACCAACTGGCAGTCGGTGTTCGGTGGTCCGGCATGGACCTGGGATGCGCGGCGCGGCCAGTATTACATGCACAATTTCCTCAAGGAGCAGCCGCAGCTCAACGTGCACAACCCCAGGGTGCAGCAGGCGCTGCTCGATGTGCTGGGCTTCTGGCTCGATCGCGGCGTCGACGGTTTCCGCATGGATGCGGTCAACTTCGCGATGCACGACCCTGAACTGCGCGACAATCCGCCCGCGCCGCTCACCGACAAGCCCCGCACCCGGCCGTTCGATTTCCAGCTCAAGCTCTACAACCAGTCGCACCCCGATATCCCGGGCTTTGTCGAACGGATGCGCGCGCTGATCGACAGCCATGGCGACAAGTTCACCGTGGCCGAGGTCGGCGGCGACGATGCCGAGCGCGAGATGAAGCTGTTCACCGCGGGCGGAACGCGGTTCGACAGCGCCTATGGCTTCGACTTCCTCTACGCCGAAAAGCTGACCCCGCAGATGGTCGCCGATGCGCTGCTGAGCTGGCCCGACACGCCGGGGACCGGCTGGCCGAGCTGGGCGTTCGAGAACCACGATGCGCCGCGCGCCTTGTCGCGCTGGGTCGATGCCGAGCATCGCGACGCCTTTGCCCGCATGAAGATGCTGCTGCTTGTCGCGTTGCGCGGCAACATCTTCCTCTATCAGGGCGAGGAGCTGGGACTGCCGCAGGTCGACATCCCGTTCGAGCGGCTGCAGGACCCCGAGGCGATCACCAACTGGCCACTGACATTGAGCCGCGACGGTGCACGCACCCCGATGCCCTGGCGGCATAGCGCCAACGATCTGGGCTTCGGCAGCGGCGACCCCTGGCTGCCGTTCGGCGAGGATCATGCCGCGCTCTCGGTGGATGTGCAGGCGCGCGATCCGCAGTCGCTGCTCAACCTCGTCCGCGCGGCACTGCGGCTGCGCAAGACGCACCCCGCGCTCGCCACCGGAAGCGTCGCGATCCTGCACTGCGATGCGCAGCTGCTCGCCTTCGAACGCGTCGGCCACGGCCAGCGGATCGTCGCGGTTTTCAACATGCAGGCCGAGGATGCCCGCTGGCCTGAAGGCGTGCCGACGACGGGCGAGGTGCTGATGGCGGTCAACGATGCCGCCCCCGGCGCCCTGCCCGGCCATGGCGCGCGGCTGTTCGTGCCCGATTGATCTTTCAGACTGGAGAAATGCCATGCGTGCGCTCGTCCTCGCCGTGATCATGCTGCTTGCGGCGCTGGGCGCTCCGGCGATGGCACAGGCGGCCGCAGTCGCCAGCGTCGCCTCGCCCGATGGCAGGGTGCGGATCGACATCACCATCGATGGCGAAGGCTGGGCGCATTATGCGGTCAGCCGCGATGGCAAGCCGCTGATCGCGCCGTCTCGGCTGGGCTTCCAGTTTACCGACCAAGATGCGATCGGGCGCAACAGCCGCTTTGTCAGCAGCGAAACCAGCAGCCGCAACACCCGCTGGGAACAACCCTGGGGCGAGCGACGGTTCGTCACCGATGCGCACAACGAGCTGCTGGTGCGCCTCGCCTCCCCTGGCGCGAGCAATGCGCTGACCGACAACCGCGCCGAGCGCCCGATCGCGATCCGCTTTCGTGCCTTCGACAACGGCATCGGCTTTCGCTACGAGTTCGCCGCGCGCGCCGATGGCAAGCCCTGGCGCATCGCGGACGAGCTGACCGAGTTCGTGATCGCAGCACCGGGCACCGCATGGTGGATCCAGGCGGGCGACTGGAACCGTTACGAATATCTCTACCACCACACCGCGATCGGCGAGGTCTCCGCCGCGCACACCCCGATGACGGTGAAGCTCGCCGATGGGACGCACCTGGCGTTCCACGAGGCGGCGCTGGTCGATTATTCCGCGATGTGGCTCAAGCGCGTGGACGGCCTGCGTTTCCGCGCGACGCTGTCGCCCTCCAGCCGGGGCGCGAAGGTCGAGCGCTCAGGCGCGTTCACCACCCCGTGGCGCAGCATCCGCATCGCCGACGATGCCGCCGGGCTGTACGACAACGATCTCGAGCTCAACCTCAACGATCCCAACGTGCTGGGCGAGGTCAGCTGGTTCACGCCGCACAAATATGTCGGCGTGTGGTGGGAAATGCACCTCGAGAGCAAGAGCTGGGCGAGCGGCGCGACGCACGGCGCGACCAACGCCAACGTCAAGAGGCACATCGATTTCGCCGCAAAGCACGGCTTTCGCGGGGTGCTGGTCGAAGGCTGGAACAAGGGCTGGGACGGCAACTGGTTCGGCAACGGCCGCGACTTTGATTTTGCCCAGAGCTATCCCGATTTCGACCTGCCCGATCTTGCCGCTTATGCGCGAAAGCAGGGCGTGCGGCTGATCGGCCATCACGAGACCGGGGGCAACATCGCGAAGTACGAGGCGGGCCTCGACGCCGCGCTCGACCTGTATGCGCGACACGGGGTCGATGCGGTCAAGACCGGCTATGTCGCCGATGCCGGCGGCATCATCGCTCCGGGCGATGCGCCGGGCGAGCAGCGGATGGAATGGCATGACGGCCAGCGCATGGCACAGCATCACCTCAGGGTCGTGCGTGAGGCAGCTGAGCGGCGCATCGCGGTCAATCCGCACGAGCCGATCAAGGACACCGGCCTGAGGCGCACCTATCCCAACTGGGTGAGCCGCGAGGGCGCGCGTGGCGGCGAGTATCAGGCATGGGGAACGCCGGGCAACGGCCCTGCCCATGCCCCCACCTTGGTGTTCACCCGCATGCTCGCAGGGCCGATGGACTACACCCCTGGCGTGCTCTCGCTCAAGGGACGCGGCGGACGCGATCTGGAATCGACGCTGGCGCGGGAACTGGCGCTGTATGTCGTGCTGTATTCACCGATCCAGATGGTGGCCGACCTGCCCGAAAATCTCGAGGCGCATCCGCGCGAGATGGACTTCATCCGCAAGGTGCCGACCGACTGGGCGCAAACCCGCGTTCTTGCGGGCGCGGTGGGCGAGCTGGCGGTTCTCGCGCGGCAGGATCGCAACGGGCCCGACTGGTACATCGGCGGCGTCACCGACACCCAGCCGCGCGAGGTGGTGATCGACACGGCCTTTCTCCCCGCAGGCACACGCTGGCGCGCGCACATCTGGCGCGATGGCGACACAGCCGATTATCGCACCGCCGCGCGGCACGACATCGTCATCGAGCAGAAACCGGTGACCGCCGGTGACCGGATGACCATCCGCATGGCGGCAGGCGGCGGCTTTGCAGTGCGGCTTGAAGCGATCGAATAGCCTGCGCAGGGTGCCGCAGGGGCGGCCCAGAGGACGATGCTGGTCAGGGAAATGGAGCGCTAGAGGAAGTCTTCGTCCTTTCAGATGCCAGTGATTTATTGCTTTATTCCAACACCTACTACCCACCCCCCCCTAGGCACTCCCTGACGGTACGGTTGGAGGCCCTTAGCTTAACCTCTCACTTATTCTGCTTTATCCAGGCTCGATGGTCGGCGGGCAGAGCTATCTCTGCTGAGCCAATCCACCCGGGCCGCGACGTCTCGCGGCTTGGGCGTTCTGTTCGATTTCCGCCAAGAACCACGCAGACGGCCCGATCCTTGGCCAGAACAATCATGCTCACCAACAAAAACGAAGTTGGCGAAGCCACGCAATTTAACTCTTTCTAATGATAGCGCGGGTAAGCCGCGCGTCGGGTTTGACGTTTCCGCCAGGACGGCTGGATGAGCTGCAGGGGGCTGCATGAAGGGTGTCATTTTCAATCTGCTCGAAGAGGTGGTTACCGAGCATCATGGTGATTCCGTATGGGATACACTGCTGGAAACGACCGGCAGCTCGGGCGTGTACACCTCGCTGGGCAGCTATGCCGATGCGGAGCTGTATGAGCTTGTAGGCGCGGCATCGAACCTGACCGGAATTCCGGTCCGCACGCTGCTACACTGGTTCGGGATCAACGCCCTGCCAAAGCTGGCGACGCGCTACCCCGCCTTTTTCGAAAGCGCGCCCGATGCGCGCAGCTTCATCCTGTCGGTCAACACCATCATTCATCCCGAAGTGCGCAAGCTGTATTCGGGGGCATCCTGCCCCCATTTCCACTTCGCCGAAACCGCCCAGACCCTCACGCTCGGCTATCGATCGCCACGTAAGCTGTGCGATCTGGCGCATGGGTTTGTCGAAGGCGTCGCGGCGCATTACGGAGAGACCGTCACCTTCTCGCAGCCCGCCTGCATGCATGACGGCGCCCCGAGCTGCCAATTGCTGGTGACCTGGCCACAATGACTGCCCGGCCCGATCCTACGTCTTTTGATGTCTCGCTGGAGGCACGGTGCGCGCAGCTTGAGCGGCAACTCAAGCGCGAGCGTCAGACCCGGCTGGAAGCGGAGTCGATTGCTGAACGCGGCCTGCGCGAAGCCTATCTGACCAACCAGCGCTTCGAATTGCTGTGCAGCGTCACCAATGCCGCCAACCACAGCGTTGATCCACTCGATACGCTGCGCTTTGCCATCGCGGAAATCTGTGCCTTGAACGGCTGGGTCTTCGCCAACGTCCTGTTGCGCAAGGGCAATGGCGGCGATGCGCGGCTGGAGGCATGCGGGCTGTGGCATGCGCGAAACCCAGACCAAATGTTCGCCTTTGCTGACCTGTCCGGCCGGTTGATCGCCTGGCCCTGTGCGACCGCCCCCGGCCGCATGCTGATCCATCCTTCGGCAGTGTGGACGCGCGACATCCAGGCATCTGGCGACGAGGGCCGCAACGGCCTGGCGCGCCAGTCCAATCTGCGCGCCAGCATAACCGTACCTGTGCTGCTCGGGCAGGAACTCTATGCCGTGATGGAGTTTTTCACGCAGTGCGCGGTCGAGCCCGACCCCCAGCAGTTGGAGATGCTCAACCAGATCGGCACTCAGATTGGCCGGGTTTTCAAACGCCAGGCGAACGAGAAAAAGCTGATCGAGAATGCGATGCGCGATCCGCTGACCGATCTGCCAAACCGCGCCCAGTTCGAAAACCGGCTGGAGGCGATCTTTCAGGGTAATACCGGCGCCACCAGCCGGCGCACCTCGTTGATTTATATCGATCTTGATGGCTTCAAGCTGGTAAACGACGCACTGGGCCATCTGGCGGGCGACCGGTTGTTGGTCGAAATGGCAAGCCGGCTGCGCAAGGTGGCTGAGGGCTATGCCACCACCCCTTATCCCGGAGCACCGGACAGTGTGCTCATCGCGCGGATCGGGGGTGATGAGTTCATCATCCTGGTGGAGGGCGAGCATCACAGCGATGATGCGGCAGACATCGCCAAGGACATCCACGATGTTCTGCGGCCATCCTATTTCATCGAGACCAACGAGGTTCGTTGTGCCGCCAGCATCGGCATCGCGCATGACGATGGCAGCTACGCCGTTTCCGCAGATCTGATGCGCGATGCTGACGTTGCGATGTACGATGCGAAGTCGCGCGGGCCGGGCCAGACGGTGACATTCGATCTGACCATGCGCGAACGGGCGGTCGGCCGCCTGAAGCTGGAGGCGGAACTGCGCACCGCGCTGCAATTGGACGAGTTCTGCCTGCGCTATCAGCCGATCATCGACATCGAATCCGGCCAGATCGTCGGTTTCGAGGCGCTATTGCGCTGGCAGCGTGGCGACAGTTTGGTGTTTCCAAGTGAATTTCTGCAGGTGGCCGAAGAGAACGGCCTGATGAACGTGCTGGGCGCCTGGGTGTTGCGCGAGGCTTCCACAGTGGCAGCAGGGTGGCGCCGCGCTCATTCTCATCTGCCTCCGTTCTACATGAGCGTCAACGTGGCACCCTGCCAGTTCCTGCAGCCCAATTTCGTCGATCAGGTGCGGGACATCATCGATGCGACCAATGTCGATCCCCGCGTTCTGGTGATCGAATTGACGGAGAATGCCGCGATCACCAATCGCGAACGAACCCGCTCCGTGCTTGAAGCATTGCGCGCGATGGGAATCCGGCTGAGCCTCGACGATTTCGGCACAGGCTATTCCTCGTTCACCCATCTGCAGACGCTCCCGTTCGACAATATCAAGATTGACCGATCCTTCGTCGCCGACGGCCAGTCCAATGTCTCGTCGAGCATCATCGATGCGATGCTCAGCATTGCACGTGCGCTCGATATCGGGGTCATCGCGGAAGGCATAGAAACCAGGGCCCAGCTTGACCGCCTCGCTGCAGTGGGCTGCACGTTCGGCCAAGGCTATCTTTATGACAAGGCCGTTACCGCCGAGGTAGCACTGGAAAAACTGGGTGCATCGGCAGGTTATGAGACCCCCAGTCAAGGCCAACTGCTCAATCCGTAAGACACGCGAGCAGGCCATGATAGGCGAAGGCGCGATGGGGCTGGTCGGCCGTTTCGATACCGGGGGACCATCACACCCCGAAGAAGTGATCGAAATGGCCAAGGTAACCGCCGCTCATGGCGGCATTTACGTCACGCACACCGGCCGGCAGGGCTCGCAGCAGGAGAAGGAATACGCCTTTGCCATCCGGGTGGCCGAGGAAGCAGCAATTCCCGTCCACATCTATCACCTCAAGATTATCGGCAGCGACAATTGGGGCACGATCGGCAGATATCTTGACCAGATCGAGGCTGCACAGGCCCGCGGCCTGAAGATCACCGCCAACCAGTATCCCTACACCGCGATGTCGCACGGCTGGAACGCCTTCTTCCCCGTGTGGATGCAGGCCAAAGGCCCGGCGCAGTTCACCGCGTATCTGCGCGATCCGGCGTTGCGCGAGACAATAAAGCAGGACCCCGAATTTGCTCTGCTGTCGACCGAACATGGCGGCTGGGAGGGCATCATGCTGGGCAGTGCCAGGGGCGAGGCGCAACAATATGCAGGGATGCGCCTGATCGATATCGCAAAACTGCGAAAGGAGGACCCGGCCGATACCGCGATCACCCTGATGGCGCAGGAGAGCGGCCGCATCACCGGCGTGTTCCACAATCAGTCCGAAAAAGATCTGCAGGAAGCTATCGTCAAACCGTGGATTTCGGTCTCCAGCGACGGGGCAGCGGTCAATCTGGTCAAGCCCGCAAATCCTCACCCCCGATCCTATGGCAGCAACGTCAGGGTGCTCGGACGATATGCGCGCGATCTGGGGCTTTTGTCGTTAGAGGAGGCGGTCAGGAAGATGACGTCGCTGCCAGCGGATATCATCGGGTTGAAGGACCGTGGCCTCATCCGGGAAGGCTATGCTGCCGATCTTGTGATTTTCGATCCCGCCACCGTGCGGGACAATGCAACCTACGAACTGCCCGCCCAGTTTGCCACCGGGGTTTCCCATGTTCTGGTCAACGGCACGATCGTCATTGATCAGGGCAACCATACCAGCGCCAGGCCCGGGCGGGGACTGATGAGAAGGTGAGATTGCGTGTGTCTCCCTCCAGTGCGTTGTCTTATCCTTGCGAGAGAGACCCGCGCGCACGCAATGGCTCAGCGGCGTGGCAGGCTCCATTGAAAACCCCCATCAAACGGCTAATATGCAGGGAACATTACTGGAATTGCCGGGAAGGCATATCGCATAAACGCGCTGAAAGACGGCTGCTTAGGCGACGTTTTCGGGCCTTCTGAGAGAGGCCGTGGAGCGGGTAGAGGGAATCGAACCCTCATAGCCAGCTTGGAAGGCTGGAGCTTTACCACTAAGCTATACCCGCGCGCATGGGTCGCGTGTGCGATGCGAGGGCGCTAATGCCACTTGCTACCGGGAGCGTCAATATCTGGTTTGACTGCAAAACGACAGTCGGAGCCAGAGCCGGTGTCTATTGCGCGTCCAGCCAGTGCTTGAGCAGGTCATGCGCGATGGCGAATGGGGGCGGCGCGATGAAGGGGGCGGTCTCGTCGCCTGCCATCGCGGCGCGGACCTCGGCGGCGCTGAACCAGCCCGCCTCCTCGATCTCGGTGGTGTCGAGCATCAGTTCGTCGCTCAGAGCCTCGCTGGTGCAGGCGATCATCAGCGAGGACGGGAACGGCCAGGGCTGGCTGGCGACATAGCGCACGTTGCGCACGCGGATTCCCGCTTCTTCGAACAGCTCGCGCGCGACCGCTTCCTCGATACCCTCGCCCGGCTCGACAAAGCCTGCCAGCGCGGAAAAGCGGCGCGCGGGAAAACGCGGCTGGCGTCCGAGCAGGACCTTGCCCTGATATTCGGACAGCATGATCGTGACCGGATCGACACGCGGAAAATGCTCCGCGCCGCAGCCCGAACAGGTCCGCGACCAGCCGCCCTTGGACATCGTGCTGGCTGCTCCGCACAATGAGCAGAAGCGGTGCCGTGCGTGCCAGTCCACCAGCGTCCGTGCGCCGCCGTATAGCGCGAGCTCATCGGCAGGCAGGCTGGCGAGCATCTGCCAGACCCGCGGGTTGTAGTGCAGGCTCGAGCCGGGCTCGCTGCGCTTCAATTCGGCGAAATGCGCCTTGTCGTCCATCAGCCCCAGGAAGATCAGCTCGCTGTCGGGCGCGGCATCGGCAAGGCTGTGCCAGACCAGCCGTCCCTCGACGCTGACCTCGGGCTCGAGCCCGTTGAGCGTGAGCAGCCGCGCCTTCCAGTTCATGTAGCCGGCGAGCCGGTCGGGATCGACGCGGACCTGATCGGCACGGTCGATCCGCCCCCCGGTCAGCGCCGGAGCAATCAGCGACAAGGACATAGCGCTTCCCCCGTTGCGGCCGATCAGCCCATCGCCTGCAGCTGGTCGTAGATCATCTTGGGGAATTCGCGCTGGAACGGATAGCTTTCGGCCGGCATGTACTGGGTAAAGCCCGATGCGCGGATGCCGCGGACGTGGTCGACAAACGCGACCGTTCCAGCCGCGCCGCCCCAGCCATAGGTGCCTGCGGGGCCCTTGGCATTGCCCAGGCCCACGCGTCCGCCCGCGCCGAAGCCCTGATCCTCGACCCAGGTCCCCTTGGTGACTGCGGTCTGCGGCAACAGGTTGGACATGCCGAGCAATGCCGTCGCTTCGGACATGATCCGCGTACCCCCCAGCTGGCCCTTGCCGACCAGCATGCCCAGGAACCGGTCGTAATCGCGCGCGCTGCTGACCAGTCCGGCGCCGCCGAACGGGAAGGCTGGCGGCGTGGTAAAGATGCTGTCCTGCGCCGGATCGATCGGGATCAGGGCGCCTGCAAACGGCGCATAATTGGTGCTCAGCCGCGGAACTTCGCTCTGCGGCACGGTCCAGTAGCTGCTGGTCATGCCCAGCGGATCGAACATCGCCTTTTGCAGGAAGGCGCCCAGTTCCATGCCGCTGGCGACCTGGATGACATAGCCCAGAAGGTCGAGCCCGATCGAATAGCTCCAGATCGTGCCCGGCTCGGCGATCAGCGGCAGCGAGGCGACACGGCGCGCGAACTCGTCGATTGGCGGGGTCGGCGCGGGCATCGGGAAGCCGGGGATCGGGGTCTTGCTGACCGCGGCGGGATTGATGCCGAGCTTGTTGTATTCTTCGAGCAGCGGGCCCTTGGTGACGATGTTGTAGCCCAGGCCAGCGGTGTGCGTCATCAGGTGGCGCGGGGTGATCATCGTCTTGGCGGGCACCGCATCCAGGTTCTTTGCCGGATCGGTCAGCACCTTCATGTTGGCAAATTCGGGGATGAAGTCGGCGATCGGCTGGTCGAGCTTGAGCTTGCCCTGGTCGACCAGGATCATCGCAGCCATGCCCGCGATCGGCTTGGTCATCGAATAGACGCGCCACAGCGAATTGGCATCGACCGGGGTGGGGATGTCTAGCGCGAGGTTGCCCGCGCCGATCAATGCGGCTTCCTGCGCGCCGAAGCCCAGCGATACCAGCATGCCCGCGACCTTCTTGGACGCGACATAGTCTTCGACCTGCGCGCGGATCAGGCCGAAATCGCCGGTCGCCATCGCCCGGGCATAGCCCGGCATCGCCGCGAACAGGCCAAGCAGCCCGGCGGATCCCAGCACATGGCGGCGGCTCAAGTTCGGCATCTGGTTCAATACCTTCGACATAGTCTGCTCCTGTTCGTCTTTGCCGCGCCTTTGGCGGGCGCGGCTTTATCGATGCTGAATGGCGATACGCGCGGCCTTGGCGAACAGCGTCGGCAACCCCGCCTCCTCAATCCGCTCGACGGGCCACCAGCACGCACCATTCAGGTTTTCAAAGGCAACCTTATCGATTTGGGGCCCGCGATAAAGCGCCAATGACAGGTCGAGCGAAAAATGTGTGAAGACGTGCGCGACCGCGGCATCGAGCCGCGTCCACTGGCCCGCAAGCGGCGGCGCGCGATTGCCGTTACGGCTTGCAGACCAGCCGTCGTCGGGCAGCGCGCGCATGCCGCCGAGCATCCCCTTGTCGGCGCGCTGGACCAGCAGGACAAGGCCCTGATGCTCGATCCACCAGGCGGTGCCGGTGCGCGCGGGCTTTGCCTTTTTGGGCGGCTTGAACGGTAACGATTCGGCAATCCCCTGCGCCCGCGCCTCGCACCAGCCGGCGACCGGGCACAGCAGGCACGAGGGGTTGCGCGGGGTGCAGATCGTGGCGCCCAGGTCCATCATGGCCTGCGCAAAATCCCCGGGCCGCGCGGCAGGCAGCATCTGCGCGACTTTTGCGCGGATTGCGGATTTTGCGGCGGGCAACGGGGTGTGGATCGCAAACAGCCGCGCGGTGACCCGCTCGACATTGGCGTCGACTACCGCCGATGGCCGGTCGAAGGCGATCGCCGCGACGGCAGCGGCAGTATAGTCGCCGATGCCGGGAAGCGCGCGCAATCCCGATTCGCTATCGGGAAAGCGCCCGCCATGATCAGCCGCCACGGCGCGCGCGCAGGCGATCAGGTTGCGCGCACGGGCATAATAGCCCAGCCCCGCCCAGGCCGCGAGCACGTCTTCGGCCGGAGCCGCCGCCAATGCCTCGACCGTCGGCCAGCGTCCAGTGAAAGCGTTGAAATAGCTGGTGACCGCAGCGACCGTGGTCTGCTGCAGCATTACCTCGGACAGCCAGACACGATACGGATCGGGCCGCACCCCGGCTGCGCGCTGCTGCGGCGAAATGCGCCAGGCGAGCGTGCGGGCGTGCGCATCGTAATGATCGAGCAAGGCAGCCGCGATTCGCGGAGCTTCGCGCTCATCCACAATTTTCTCGCGACACTCGACGGGCATGGTCCGGCTATGCCATGGTCGGCTGCGATATGGAACGCGATAAGCCCCAAACTGCAAAGCCTTCTGCCAAGCCGTCTGCATCGGCGCGCAAGAAGGCAGCGACGGCGCCCGCCCGCCCGGCGCGCGCGCGCGGCGGCGAGGCGCGCGGCATTGCAGACCTGATCCCCGCGATCGGCGAGACCAGCTTTCGCCGTTTCGGTTTCGTGCAGAGCTCGCTGGTCAGCCGCTGGGCCGAGATTGCAGGGCCGCGCTATGCCGCGATGGCCAGCCCCGAATCGATCGCCTTTCCGCGCGGCCAGAAGGCGCAGGGCACGCTCAACCTGGTGGTCACCAGCGCGACCGCGATCTTCATGCAGCATGCCGAGCCCGAGATCATTGCGCGGGTAAACCGCTTCTTCGGCTACGAGGCGGTGGCGCGGGTGAAATACCGGCACGGCGCGCTCAGTCGTCCGCTCCGGCCCGAGCCGCGCCCCGCAGCGCCGCCATCGCTCAGGCCGATGTCTATCGCGCCAGCCGATGGCCTCAAGCCGATCGGCGACCCGGAACTGCAGACCGTTCTCGAATCGCTTGCACGCTCGATGGCCGACAAGGAGGCACGCGAGGCCGCGGCCGAGGCCGCGCGTGCAGCCCCGGTTAAGCTGAAAAGCGACAATCTCAAACCCGTGCGCCTGTTTGCGCCGCCACCATCTGACGAGGTCCATTGATGAAAGCGCCCCTGCGCCCCCTGATCGCCCTGACCGCATTTGCCCTGACCGCCGCTTCGGCCGCGCTGCTGCCCGTGGCAGGGACCGCGCAAAGCGCCGCCACCGCCTGGACCGACAAGGTCAGCCAGTCGGATGTCGGCGGCCATGTCCGCGGCAACACCGCCGCGCCGCAGAAGATCATCGAATATATGAGCTATACCTGCCCGCATTGCGCGGCATTCGAGCAGGAATCGAATCCTGCGCTGGCCGACGGGTTCATCGCCACCGGCAAGACCAGCCTGGAGGTGCGCAATTTCATCCGCGACCCTGTCGACCTGACGGTCGCGCTGCTGGCGCGCTGCGGCGAGCCGCGCAGCTTCTTCCGGCGGCACAAGGGCCTGCTCGCCAGCCAGAAGACCTGGCTGGGCAAGGCGGGCAGCATGGGCCGCGAGGGCCAGGCGGCATGGTATCAGGGCGATACCAACGCGCGGCTGCAGCGGATCGCCAGCGATCTTGGCCTGTACGACGAGCTGCGCCGCCACGCGCCGCTTGCCACCGATGCGCAGATCAATGCGTGCCTGGCCAACAAGACCGAACAGAACAAGGTGCTGGCGATGACCAAGTTCGCCACCGACACGGTCAAGGTGCAGGGCACCCCCAGCTTCACGCTGGGCGGCAAGCTGCTGGCCAATGTCTACGACTGGAAAAGTCTGGAACCGCTGCTGGCCAGCCGCTAAAGCGCCATCACACGAGGTTATCCGACCTGCGCGGATCTGAATGACAAGGACCAAGCCCTTATGAAGCGTATTGCCAGCCTGATTGCCCTGCCCCTGATGCTGTCGCTCGCCGCGTGCGGTGGCGAGGCCGACACGACCGCCGAAGGTGGCGCGAGCAAGGAACCGATCGCGGCGATCCCCGCGCCTGCGGGCAAGAACTGGTCCGAGACCGTCACCAAGACGGCCGACGGCTATTTCGTGCTGGGCAACCCCGAAGCTCCGATCAAGCTGGTCGAATATGCCTCACTCACCTGCAGCCATTGCGCCGATTTCGCCGAAACCGCCTTCGCCACCATCCGGGACAAATATGTCGCCAGCGGCCGGGTGAGCTTCGAACTGCGCAACTTCGTGCGCGAGCCGCTCGATCTCACCGCATCGATGCTGACCCGCTGCGGCCCGCAGGAAAGCTATTTCGCGCTGACCGAGCAGGTGCTCGCCAACCAGGCAGACATCTTCACCAAGGCGCAGGCGATGGGCCAGCAGCGCTTCGACCAGGTGCTCGCGCTCCCCGACAACCAGCGTTATGTCGCGCTGGCCGAGGGCACGGGACTGACCGACTTCTTCGCGCAGCGCGGCATCTCGCGCGATCAGTCCAACCAGTGCCTGACCGATATCGACGCCGCGCGCGCGCTGGCCGACGCCACCGGCAAGGCAACCCGGGAGGACAAGATCCAGGGCACGCCGACCTTCTTCCTCAACGGACGCCAGGTGGAGTTCACCGGCTGGCCGGCGCTGGAAACCGAGATCCAGGCGATGGGAGCACGTTAAGCTGAACCAGGGGGGGCTGATCGAGACAGGTGACGACCGGGCGGAAACGCCCGGCGCGCCGATCAGCGCCCCCGCCTTCAATACCCCCGCCTCCAATACCCCCGCCTCCAATACCCCTGCCTTCACCGCGCCGATGCGGTTCAAGCGATTGAAGCTCAGTGGGTTCAAGAGCTTCGTCGAACCGGCCGAACTGCGCATCGAGCCCGGGCTCACCGGCATCGTCGGCCCCAATGGCTGCGGCAAGTCCAACCTGCTCGAGGCGATCCGCTGGGTGATGGGCGAAAGCTCTGCCAAGTCGATGCGCGGCGGCGGGATGGAAGACGTGATCTTCGCCGGGACCGCGACCCGCCCCTCGCGCAATTTCGCCGAAGTCTCGCTGCTCACCGAGGTCAGCCAGCCGGTGCTGGCGGCGGTCTCGGTCGAGGATGGCGAGCTGGAAGTCGTCCGGCGGATCGAGCGCGGCGCCGGCAGCGCCTATCGCGCCAATGGCCGCGATGTCCGCGCCAAGGACGTCGCCCTGCTGTTCGCCGATGCTGCCACCGGCGCGCACAGCCCCGCTTTGGTCAGCCAGGGGCGGATCGCCGCGGTCATTTCCGCGCGGCCATCCGAACGCCGCCAGATGCTTGAGGAAGCCGCCGGGATCGCGGGCCTTCACGTCCGCCGCAAGGATGCCGAGCAGAAACTGCGTGCAACCGAGGCGAACCTCGAACGGCTGCTGCAGGTGCTGGGCGACATGGAAGCGCGCGCAGCGACGCTGACCAAGCAGGCGCGTGCCGCCGAGCGCTATCGCGCGCTCAGCCGCGAGATCGCGCTCGCCGAAGCGCGCGCGCTGTTCGCCCGCTGGCGTGCCGCAGCAGACGCGGCGAAGCAGGCGCGCGACGAAGCAGGGGCTGCAGAAGCACGGGTGGTCGCAGCGCAGACCGCTCAGGATGAAGCACAGACCCGCCAGCGCACGACGATCGAAGCGGTGGCAACCGCGCGGATGGCGCTGCAGACCGCGCGCGAGGCGAGCCAGTCGCTCGCGCACCGGGTCGCCACCCTGACCGCCGAGCGCGACGCCGCGGCGCAGCGTCTGGCCGATCTCGACCGCCAGCAGGCGCGGATCGCCGAGGACAGCGCGCGCGAAGACCGATTGACGCACGATGCCACCGCCGCGCTGGAGCGGCTCGAGGCGGAAAACACGCGGGTGCAGTCCGATCTTGCCGCCGAAGACGCGCGCGGCCCGGCACTGACCCAGGCGCAGGATGGCGCCGAGCGCGCGGTCCGCGAGGCGGAAGTCGCGCTGGCCGAAGCACGCGCCGAGCTTGCCCGCGCCGATGCCGATATCAAGGTCGCCGATGCCGCGCTTGCCACCGGACGCACGCGCGAGGTCCGCGCGCGCGACGAGCTCGAGCGGACCCGCGCCCAGCTGGGTGGTCTGGGCGATGCCGCCGCGCTGGCACGGTTGCGCGACGAGGCACTGGCCGACTGCACCCGCACCTCGGCCGATCGCGAGGCGGCATCCAGAACGCTGGCCGAGGCGCAATCCGGGCGCGAAGCGCTGGTGGCGGCGCGCGATACCGCGCAGTCCGATCTTGCCACGCTGCGCGCCGAGACCAACGCAATGGCGCGCGAGATCGAGGCGCTGACGCGCGATCTGGCCAGGCGCTCCGGCAAAGCCGATCGCGCGCTCGATCAGGTTCAGGCGGACAAGGGGTTTGAAAAGGCACTGGCGGCGGCGCTGGGAGAGGATCTGGGCGCGGTGATCGGCGCGGCGCAGGGTGACGGCCATTTCTGGACCGGAAGCGCCAGAGAGCCCGTTACAATCACGGCGCCGGAGAGCACCGTCCTGCTGGCTGATCATGTCCGCGCGCCCGATGCGCTGCGCGCCCGTCTGGCGATGATCCTGGTCGCCGACACCGATGACGGACAGCTGCTCGATCCGGGCGTGCGGCTGGTCACCCGCGATGGCCGGATGCGGCGCTGGGACGGTTTCGTGTCCTCGGGCGATGGCGCGGGCGCTGCAGAGCGGCTGGAGCGGCGCACCCGGCTGAGCGAGCTCGAAGCCGCAAGGCCTGCGCTTGCGGCGCGGCTGGACGCTGCCGAAGCCATGCTCGGCGAGAGCCAGCAGCGGCTGGCCGAAGTGCAGGCTCGGATCGCTGCGGGGACCGCCGCGCTCAACGCCGCGGAAGTGGCAGAGCGCCAGGCGCTGCGCGACCGCGACCAGGCCGAACACGCGCTGACCCGTGATGGCGAGCGCCGCGACGATCTGGCCGAGCGCATCGAGCGGCTGGCGCAGGATACCGCCGCTGCAGAGGCGGAGCGCGCAGCAGCACAGGCAGCACGCGCGTCGCTTCCCGATGGCGGGGCCCAGCGCGAGCAGGTCACCCTGCTTGCCGAACGCACCCAGGCCGCGCAGAACGCGCTGCGCTCGGCGCATGCCGCGCTCGCCGCTCAAGGACAGGCGCTGGCCGCGCTGCGCGAACGCCGCGCGACGGTCCGCGCGGAGATCAAGGGCTGGCAGGGCCGCTCGGGCGAGGCGGCGCAGCGTTTGCGCGACATGCAGCTGCGTGCCGCGGAACTGGCAGGCGAGCGCGAGGCGATCGCCGACAAGCCCGCAGCGCTGACCGCTCAGATCGCCGCGCTCGAACAATCGGCGCACGACGCGCGCTCGGCCCAGGCGCAGGCCGAAAGCGATGCATACAAGGCAGAAACGACGCTGGTGCAAGCCGAGCGGATCGCCGCGGCCGCCGCCGAGACACTGGCGCTGGCGCGGGAAGAGCGCGCCGGCGCGACGGCGCGCGCCGAGCATCAGGACCAGCGGCGGATCGAGCTTGCCCAGGGCTGCGGCGAGCGCTTCCAATGCCCGCCCCCGGTGCTGCCCGAACGCTTCGGCTTCGACCCCGAGGGCATCGCCGGAGCCGATAGCGAGGCCGCCGAGCACGAGCGGCTGACCCAGGCGCGCGAACGGCTGGGCGCGGTCAACCTCATCGCCGCCGACGAACTCGCCACGCTGGAAACCGAAATGGCCACGATCCGCTCGGAGCATGACGAGCTGGTCGAGGCGATCGGGCGGCTGCGCGGATCGATCGGCGCGCTCAACCGCGAAGGGCGCCAGCGCCTGCTGGCGGCATTTGCCGCGGTTGACGGCCATTTCCGCGATCTGTTTGCCCGGCTGTTCAATGGCGGCAAGGCGCATCTCGAAATGATCGACAGCGATGATCCGCTCGAGGCGGGGCTCGAGATCATGGCACAGCCGCCGGGCAAGCGCCTTTCCTCGCTCACATTGCTCTCGGGCGGCGAACAGGCGCTGACCGCGGTTGCGCTGATCTTCGGCCTGTTCCTCACCAACCCCGCACCGATCTGCGTGCTCGACGAGGTCGATGCACCGCTCGACGACGCCAATATCGACCGCTTCTGCGACCTGCTCGACCACATGGCCCGAGTCACCGACACCCGCTACCTCATCGTCACCCACAACGCCGTGACGATGAGCCGCATGCATCGCCTGTTCGGCGTGACCATGGTCGAACAGGGCGTGAGCCGCCTGGTCTCGGTCGATCTCGGCGGCGCGGTGGACCTGCTCGCGGCGGAGTAGGTTGACGGACGGGGTTTTTGTAGCTACATAAAAAGTACGCTGGAAAAGGTTGGCCAACTTTCCAAAGCGGGCAGGCCGGACAAAGGAACTTTTACTATGTGTAAGTCATTGATCTGAGGGTCTAGCCCTCGTGACCGGGGGACGAGATGGAAATTTCGTATGACGAAGCAAAGCGCCTCTGGACGCTGCAGAACAGAGGTCTAGATTTCCGGGACGTCCATCTGATTTTTGACGACATTCACGTCGATCTTCCAGATGACCGTCGGCGATATCCCGAACCCAGAATGCAAACCTACGGCTATCTCGGAGCGAGACTGGTCATGTTCGCGTGGACAGAAACTGCCGCCGGGATCCGCGTTATCTCAATGAGAAAATGCAATGACAGAGAAAAGCGAAAATTTGCCGAATGGCTGGGAGGATGATGACGACCTGCCAGAGTGGACTGATGATCAGTTCCGCCGAGCCGCTGTTTGGCACGGCAAGAAACTTATCCGCCCCGCCGACGGCACCCTTACCAAGCCAGGTCGTCCCAAGTCCGACAATCCCAAGCAACAGGTAACCCTGCGGCTCGACAGCGAGGTCCTCAGCGGCTTCCGCGCCACCGGGCCCGGCTGGCAGAGCCGGATCAATGCCGAACTGCGCAAGGCGTTGAAACTCGACGGCTGAACATCGGCGCGGCGTTCGGCTGAGGAAATGTTCGTCCGCGGGTCCGCTGTCACAGCCTATTGTCCCAAATATGGCAAATGGTCTGTTAACCGCGCTTGACTTGCGCCGTTACCGATAGGACCACAGGCAGCGGGGACGATCGACTGCGACATGACACTTGCCCAAACTGCACCTGACACGCTTTCGGACATGCGTGCGGCCAACCTGCATCTGCAGGCGACGATCGATGGCCTGCGCCAGTCGCTCGAGGCGGCAGCGGTCGAGGCCGACCGGCGCGTCACCCGCGTCCAGTCCGAAGAGGCCGCGCGGATCGCGGACCTGACCGTCACGATCCAGCAGATGCGCGATCAGATGGAGATGCAGCAACAGGCGCATGACCGCGCGCTGCAGGCAGACCGCGCAGGTGCGCAGGCCGAAATCGCCCAGCTCAGGGGCAGCATCGATGCCCTGCGGCTGACGCTGGACGGCGAACGCGCCGCATCCGATCAGGCGCGGATGACGATGGAAGCCGAACATGCCCGCGAGCGACTGGCCCTGCAGCAGCAGAGCCAGGCGCTGCGCGAAAGATTGGATGAACACGTGGTCGCACACATGGGACAGACCGCCGCATGACACCCCCTGAAGCCGACACCCTTGCTCGCCCGATGACCGAAGACCAGCGCGCAGCAGCCTTGCGCCGCACCGAGGTGCTGCTCGAGGTCACCCGCAAATGCGCGACGATGACGCAGATCGATGGCGTGCTCGCCATGCTGGTCGAGCTCACCTCGCGCGAGCTCAATTGCGATCGCGGCACATTGTTCCTCAACGATCCCAAGACCGGCGAGCTCTATTCGCGGTTTGCGCAAGGAAGCCAGAGCCAGGAAATCCGCATCCTCAACACATCGGGCATCGCGGGCGAGGTCTTCCAGACCGGGCAATCGCTGATGGTCGAGGACGCCTATGCCGATCCGCGCTTCAACAGCACGGTCGACCAGCGCACCGGTTACAGGACGCGCAACATCGTGTGCGTTCCTGTGCGCACGCCGCTGGGCCAGATCATCGGGGTGATGCAGAACATCAACAAGCACGAGGGCGACTTCACCGCCGAAGACGTCTCGCTGCTCGAGGAGATGACCAGCCAGGCGACGGTGTTCCTGCAGAGCCTGCAATCGATCGAGGAGATCGAGCAGGTCCGCGCCAAGGAGCTCGCCTTCCTCTCGATGATCTCCGAGATCAGCTCGGAAGTCGATCTCACCCGGCTGCTGCAGCGGGTGGTGGCTGAAACGGTGCGGATGTTCGAGGCCGAACGCGCGACGATCTTCATCCACGACAAGGCCACCGACACCCTGTTCTCGATGTTTTCAGCCGGCGGCAAGGTCAACGAGATCCGTTTCCCGTCAAGCGCGGGGATCGCAGGTACGGTGTTCATCAGCGGGCAGAGCCTCAACATCCCGCACGCTTATGCCGATCTGCGCTTCAACCCCAGCTTCGACCGGCAGACCGGCTTCTTCACTCGCTGCATTCTGTGCGTGCCGATCATCAACAAGCAGGGCGAGGTCATCGGCGTCACCCAGGTGCTCAACAAAAAGACCGGCGCGTTCACCGACAAGGACGAGCAGCAGCTCAAGACCTTCACCGGGCAGATCGCGATTGCGCTCGAGAACTCCAAGCTGTTCGACGACGTCCAGCGGATGAAGCTCTACAACGAGTCGGTGCTGCAAAGCATGTCCAACGGGGTGATCACGCTCGATCCGCTGGGCAAGGTGATCACCTGCAACCAGGCGATCGAGCGGATCTGGGCGTGCAAGGCGGCAGAGGTCCAGGGCCAGCTGCTGTCCGATCTGCTCGGCGAGACCGGTGGCTGGATCATCGAGCGGATCGAGAAGGTGAAAGAGGAGCGCATCAGCGACATCTTCCCCGATGCCGATGTCGCGCTGTCGGGCGTGCACAAGTCGGTCAACCTCACGATCATGCCCTTGGTGTCCGAAAGCGACGACAGCAAGCTGGGATCAATGCTGATGGTCGAGGACATCAGCAGCGAAAAGCGCATGAAATCAACGATGTCGCGCTACATGGACCCGGTGATCGCCGCGCAGATGATGGATGGCGATGCGCTCGACCTATTGGGCGGGGTCAGTGCCGAAGCGACGATCATGTTCACCGATGTCCGCGGTTTCACCACCATCACCGAGGAATATGGCGCGCAAGGGACGGTGTCGTTCCTCAACGAGTATTTCAGCCTGATGGTCGACTGCATCACCGCGCAGGGCGGCATGCTCGACAAGTTCATAGGGGATGCGATCATGGCCTGCTTCGGCCTGCCGATGCCGCACGACGATGATCCCGATCGCGCCGCGCGCGCAGCCATAAACATGATCCGCACCTTGTGGGAATGGAACGCGCAGCGCCGCGACAAGGGGTTGAAGACCGTCGACATGGGCGTGGGCATCCACACCGACAACATCGTCTCGGGCAATATCGGCAGCCCCAAGCGCATGGACTACACCGTGATCGGCGATGGGGTGAACCTCGCCAGCCGGCTGGAAAGCGCCTGCAAGGCCTATTCGGCTCGCATCCTGGCGAGCGAGACCACCGTTGCCAAGTTCAACGGCACCTACCGGATGCGCGATATCGATCTGGTGGTGGTCAAGGGCAAGACTGCACCGGTGCGCGTCTTCGAACTGCTCGACTATCACGACGCGCAGTCGTTTCCCGCGATGCGCGACGTTCTGGGCCATTTCGAGGACGGCATGATCGCCTATCGCGCCGCCCGCTGGGACGAGGCGATCGTCCGCTTCGAGAAATGCCTGTCGCTGAACCCGGGCGACGGCCTGTCGCGCACCTATGTCGATCGATGCCGCGCGATGCAGGCCAACCCGCCGACACAGGCGTGGGACGGCGTCTGGGTTATGAAGGACAAATAATCACAATGCGTATTGACATACCTTATCTTTGACAGCGTAACTGCTGCCGAAGCAACGGGGGCGTTTGCATGTCGATCACAGATGATGAATATGAACAGAAGTTCGTGCGCTTTGCCGAACCCAAACAGATACTGTTTCTTAGTGCAGACCTAGTTGGATCAACCGCCCTAAAGCAGAAAAAACGCAAACAGCGAAAGAGAAATGTCCATCATCCTGACACGCAGGAGTGGGCAACGACACTGCAGTTCTTTTTTACCAGTCTCGGACATTGCTTCGACAAGAAATGGAGCGAACGCAAGGCGCATCTGCTGAGCCTCAAGGATGCGACGCTGGTTGAAAAAAGGCTAGGCACCAAGCCTATCCTTTGGAAAACGATCGGCGACGAACTGGTTTACCGCAAATACGTAGCCAATCGTCATCAGGCAAAAGAGTGCATCGACATCTGGATCAATGCGATCCAGGAGCTTTACAAGAGGTTCGAAAAAGATCTCAAAAATCCCGAGATTTCTATCAAATCGACCGCCTGGGTCGGTGAATTTCCGATCCAGAACAAGGTTTTGGTTGGCGTCCAGTTTTCAGGATTTTCGGGCCAGGATAGCAATGGCTCTGGGTCCGAGCATAATGCCAAGTTGGAAAAAGCAACAAACGCGGAAGCCGCCACCCGTTCGCAAAAGGCAGATCAGCTCGGAACCTCTCCAGCCCAACTGCTGGACATCCTGGACGGCTTTGAAAGCAACCCGGTCAAAAATGGCGTCGAGATCGATTTCATCGGCCCTGCGATCGATATCGGGTTTCGACTGACCAAAAAAGCAACACCCAGAAAATTCGTTCTGAGCATTGATGCGGTGTTCCTCTACGTCCTGTCGGAACTGTCCGGCGACGGCGGTTCGCTATCCAATGTCAATATCAACTATGACGGCTCAGAAATTCTGCAAGGCGTTCTGGGCGGTCTGCCCTACCCGATCTTCTGGATCGACATGAGCAAAAGCGACTCATCCGAAGTCATCGCCGACCAGTTCCTGTTCAGCAAGAACCCGATCGACAAGAACAGCATCTATAGATACTGCATGAAATTCTACGAAGAGAAGCTGAACTATGTCGATCGACCCTATATCATGACCGACGACGGCGTCAGCAAGACGCTGATCAACAAGTTGCCCAAATGGTATGATATTGAACGCACGCGGCTGAAGAAGGACTTTTTCGGGCCTCGCTGACGTCCTGCCGCTACCGGAATTCGCGCAGCCCGCCGAAACACTGCGCGCATGAAGGCTAAAGGGCAAATCGGAGCTGCGGGCAACGATATGGCCGTTCGTGTGTTGGCTCCAGACAGCTTTTTTCCGCCGTCCGCAGCTGCGCTCCTTTCCAGCCGAGGAAAAAAGGGCAGAGGCTCGGGCCATTCGTGCTAGGCGCAATAATGAACCCGACATCGCACGACGCATCCGATCCCGCTTCTGTCACCCCCGCGCCTGTTCCCACTCCGTCGGAGCTGACCCCGCCTGATAGCGCCGAACGCCGCAAGCGCCGTCTGCGTATCGCGCGCAATATCGCGATCGGTGTGCTGGGCACGCTGTTTGCCGTCTGGCTGATCCTGTTCATCACCAAGGGACGTTTTCTCAAGGGCCCGGTCGAAGGCATCGCCTCATCGATGACCGAACGCGAGGTGGCGGTGAAGGGGGACTTCCAGCTCTATTTCGCGCCTTTCAGGATCAAGTTCCTCGCCGAAGGGCTGACGATATCGAACCCGGAATGGGCGACGCGCCCCTATCTGTTCACCGCGCGAAGGATCGACACCCGGATCGCGCCGCTGCCGCTGCTGCTCGGCAACTGGCGGTTGTACTGGCTCGATCTGACCGAGGGCGCGGTCGATCTGGAATGGAATGCCGGGCGCACCGCCAACACCTGGACATTCGACAGCAGCGGCGATGCCAAGCCGCTCGAGCTGCCGACGATCGACCGCGCCTCGCTGCGCGATACCAAGGTGCGATACCGCGATCCCGTGCTCCAGCTGCTGACCGATCTCGACTTCGCCTCGGTGGTATCGAACGATGCCAGGATCGGCGAGGCGGTGCGGTTCACCGGCGACGGCACTTTGCGCTCGACCCCCTTCACGCTCAAGGGGGCGCTGCTCACCCCCGATGCCACGGTACAGCGCGGCCAGAACAAGCTTGAGCTGCAGGCGCGCGCCGCCAACAACATCATCGATATCTCGGGCACCCTGCCCAGTCTCGCCGATATCGAAGGCGTGCCGCTGGCCACCAGGGCGCGGGGCCGCAATGCCGCCGAGCTGCTGGGGATCATCGGCGTCGTCATCCCGCGCACCCGGACCTACAAACTCAATGCCACGCTGGTGAAGAACGACCGCGAATATCGCTTCACCGGCCTGAAGGGCACGTTCGGCGACAGCGACATCGCGGGCAAATTCACCGTCAACATGGCGGGTGAGCGGGTGCATGTCGATGCGACGCTGGCGACGAAGACACTCGACATCATCGATGTCTCACCCTTTATCGGCTACAATCCCGATGTCGTCGCGGCGCGCGGCGTCCAGGCGGCGGCTGCGGAAAGCGGTGCGGCCCCTGCCCGTCTGTTGCCCAATGCCAGCCTGCGTGCCGAAGGGCTGCGCGTGTTCGACGCCGATGTGCGTTACACCGCTGCCCGGCTGCGGTCGGACAGCATTCCGATCAGCGACATCTCGGTCACCGTCGATCTCGACGATGGCATGCTCAAGCTGTCGCCAATGGTGCTGACGATGGCGCGGGGCAAGCTTGAGTCCGATATCGCCATCGACTGGCGCCGCCGCCCGGCGCGCACGCAATATGACATCCGTCTGGCCTCGACCCCGATGGCACAGCTGCTCAGCGGGTTCGGGGTGGCGGAGGCAGGAACCACCGGGACGGTCAAGGGCCGCATCCAGCTGACCGGCGATGGCGACGCGCTGCACGATTCGCTCGGCAGCGCGTCGGGCCGGATGGCGTTCGTCATTCCCAAGGGCACCTTCTGGACGCGCAACGTCCAGCTCGCCGAGCTCGATTTCGGCACCTTCGTGCAGAAGATGTTCGAGGACAAGCTGAAGGACCCGGTGCAGATCAATTGCGGGCTGGTCGCGTTTACCGTGCGCAAGGGCGCGGCGGCGGCGGACCCGATCCTGATCGACACCACCAAGAACGTGATCACCGGTCGCGGCGGCTTCAGCTTTGGCACCGAGCAGATGGACATGGCCTTCCGCGCCGATGGCAAGAAGTTCAGCCTCGTGTCGGGCCAGTCGCCGGTGCAGATCGGCGGCTATTTCTCGGCCGCCAAGCTCAACGTCATCAGCCCCGAATTGCTGGGCCGCGCAGGCGTGGGCCTGGGGCTGGCAGTGCTCGCCGCGCCGCCTGCTGCGCTGCTGGCGTTCGTCGATGTCGGCGATGCCAAGTCTGCCGCCTGCGGTCCGGTGCTGCAGGGCGCAAGGGCCGCTGGCCAGCGCACCACCAAGGGCAAGCCGCGCGACGATGTCGGCAACGGCAAGAAGGCGACCAGCGGCAAGAAGGACGACAAGAAGTTCCTCGGCATCTTCTAACCGGGACATGAAAACGGCGGCGCTGGGTTGCCCCCGCGCCGCCGCTTCGTGTCAAGTCATCAGGCCTTACATCAGGCCGAGGTTCATCACCTTGGTCCAGGCTGCGACGAAGTCCTGGGCAAACTTCTGCTCGCCATCGCTTGCAGCATAGACTTCCGCCACCGCGCGCAGCTCGGAGTTCGATCCGAACACCAGGTCGACCGGGGTTGCGGTCCACTTGACCTGGCCCGACTTGATGTCGCGGCCTTCATACAGCCCCGGATTGGTCGCCGACTTCGACCACTTGCTGCCCATGTCGAGCAGGTTGACGAAGAATGCGTTGTTGAGCTGCCCCGGCGTGGTGGTGAACACGCCATGCTTGGCGCCGCCGGTATTGGCATCCAGCGCGCGCAGTCCGCCGACCAGCACCGTCATTTCGGGCACCGTCAGGCTGAGCAGGTTGGCCCGGTCGATCAGCATGTCCACCGGCGCCATCTCGCTGGCCGCGCTGTAATAGTTGCGGAAGCCATCGGCAGTGGGCTCGAGCGATGCAAACGAGCTGACATCGGTCTGCGCCTGGGTAGCATCGCCGCGACCCGGGGTGAACGGCACGGTCAGGCTGTGCCCGGCCTTGGCTGCGGCCTGTTCGATCGCCGCATTGCCGCCCAGCACGATCAGATCGGCAAGCGAGATCTGCTTGCCGCCCTTCTGCGCCTTGTTGAACGATGCCTGCACCGCTTCCAGCTTGCTCACCACGCGGGTGATCTCGGCCGGATTGTTGACCGCCCAGTCCTTTTGCGGGGCCAGACGCACGCGTCCGCCGTTGGTGCCGCCGCGCATGTCGGTATCACGGTAGCTCGCGGCTGCCGCCCATGCGGTGCGGATCAGCTCGGGCCCGGTCAGGCCGCTGGCGAGAACCTGCGACTTGAGCGATGCGACATCGTTTGCATCGACCAGCGGGTGCGTCACCGCGGGCACCGGATCCTGCCAGATCAGGTCGACCTTGGGTGCGTCTGCGCCCAGATAGCGGGTGCGCGGGCCCATGTCGCGATGGGTCAGCTTGAACCAGGCGCGGGCAAAGGCATCGGCGAACGCGTCCGGATCCTTGTGGAAGCGTTCGGACACCTTGCGATAGCCCGGATCCATCTTCATCGACAGGTCGGTGGTGAACATGATCGGCGCGTGGCGCTTGGTCTTGTCATGCGCATCGGGGACCAGATTGGCGGCGTTCTTGTCGCTGGGGATCCACTGGATCGCGCCTGCAGGGCTGCGGGTCTGGACCCAGTCGAACGCGTAGAGATTGTCGAAATACTGGCTGGTCCAGGCGATCGGGTTGACCGACCAGGCGCCTTCCAGGCCGCTGGTGATGGTGTCCACACCCTTGCCGGTGCCGCACTTGTTGACCCAGCCGATGCCCTGCTGCTCGGTCGCGGAACCTGCCGGATCGGCGCCCATGCAATCGTCGGGCTTGTGCGCGCCATGCGCCTTGCCGAAGGTGTGGCCGCCCGCGATCAGCGCCACGGTTTCCTCGTCGTTCATCGCCATGCGGCCGAAGGTCTCACGGATGTCACGCGCCGCTGCGAGCGGATCCGGATTGCCGTTGGGACCCTCGGGGTTGACGTAAATCAGGCCCATCTGGACCGCCGCGAGCGGCTTTTCCAGCTGGCGGTCGCCATGATAGCGATCGGCGGCGAGGAACTTCTTCTCGCGGCCCCAATAGACCTTGTCGGCCTCCCAGTCGTCGGTGCGGCCACCGGCGAAGCCGAAGGTCTTGAAGCCCATGGATTCGAGCGCGACGTTGCCGGTGAGCACCATGAGATCGGCCCAGCTCAGCTTGCGGCCGTACTTCTGCTTGATCGGCCACAGCAGACGGCGCGCGCGATCGAGGTTGACGTTGTCGGGCCAGCTGTTGAGCGGCTCGAACCGCTGCTGGCCACCGCCCGCACCGCCGCGGCCATCGGTGACGCGATAGGTGCCCGCGCTGTGCCAGGCCATGCGGATGAAGAACGGACCGTAATGGCCGTAATCGGCCGGCCACCAATCCTGCGAGGTGGTCATCAGCGCCTCGATGTCCTTCTTCACCGCAGCGATGTCCAGCGTCTGGAATTCCTTGGCGTAGTCGAAATCGTCGCCCATCGGGTTCGACTCCGCAGCATGCTGGCGCAGCGGTGACAGGTCGAGCCGCTCGGGCCACCAATCCTGGTTGGACATCGCAGCCGAGCGCGCGGGCGCATCGGTGACGGTGGGGGCGTTCTCGGCACTGGCCAGCGCTGCAGGCGCGGACAGGCTGAACGCCAGCAAGGCGAACACGGAAACAGATGTGCGATTCATGGGTCGTGGCTCCTGGCAAACCGGCGAATTCGCCGTTCACCAGAGGTTAAGCCCAACCCGCCTGATTTAGAAAACCGATTTTCCTGATATATGTTAGTGACAAACTAGATCAGGCAGCGTGGCGGTGAAGGCCGCCAGGGTACCCAAATCGTTTTGCGGGCGCGGAAGCTCGACCCGTTTGGCGTAGGGGCCAGACCGGGCAAACAATTATGCGGCGTCGCGCGTGACGGACAGACGAAGGCCGAGGGCAGACAGGACGGCCAAAAGCGTTTCGAGGGTAGGATTACCGTTTTCCGACAGCGCGTTGTACAAAGCCTGACGTCCTAGGCCGGTCTGCCGGGCGATTTCGGTCATGCCTTTGGACCGTGCGATGTCACCCAAGGCGCGAGCAATCTCCTGGGGCGTTCCGTCTTCCATCCATACGTTCAGGTAGCTGACGACATCATCTTCGGAATCAAGAAACCCGGCAGGATCAAATGGCTTGATTTCCACTGTCATTACGAACCTTTCGTGCAAGTTTGTGTGCCAGTTCAATGTCCCTCGGCTGGCTGCCCTTGTCGCCGCCCGCTAGCAACAAGATGATCGTATCGCCGCGTATCATGAAATAGGCACGGTAGCCGGGGCCGAAAAACATTCGGATCTCCGACACTCCGTCGCCCACCGGCTTGCAATCGCCGAAATTACCGTCGGCAAGCCGCCGCAATCTCTTCAGGATGCGGCTGCGACCTTCCCGATCGCGCAAGCCTTTCAGCCATGCTTCAAACGACGAGGTCTGCTCGATACTGAAAGCCTGTCCTTTATAAAGGACGGGTGGACTGGTGTCAATTGGCGGTTTCACAGTTCGCGCTCCATCTGTTTTGGAGTGCCCCATTATTCACATGAAACGGTCAGACGCCATTTAACGTTTTCACCACGCGCAAACCCCTCAAAACTTCCTCTGCGTCTTCCCATAACGCATCTTGCGCGTGCCAGGCTTGCCTTCGGTCGCCCGGCCCTTCGGCGCAGCCACACGCTGCTCATGCGGCAGACCCAGCTCTTCGGCCTCGAGCTTGCGGATTTCGTCGCGCAGCCTTCCGGCTTCCTCGAACTCGAGATCGGCAGCGGCGGCGCGCATCTTCTTCTCCAGCTCCTCGATATAGCCGCGCAGGTTGTGGCCGACCATGTGCGGGCGGTCCGCATCGCCGGTATCGATCAGCACGCTGTCCTTGCTGGCGACATGCGCGATGATGTCGCCGATGTTGCGCTTGATCGTCGTGGGGGTGATGCCATGCTCTTGGTTGTACGCCACCTGCTTCTCGCGGCGGCGGTCGGTCTCGTTGAGCGCGCGTTCCATGCTGCCGGTGATCCGGTCGGCATAGAGGATCACGCGGCCCTCGACGTTGCGCGCGGCGCGGCCGATGGTCTGGATCAGCGAAGTTTCGCTGCGCAGGAACCCCTCCTTGTCGGCATCGAGGATCGCGACCAGTCCGCATTCGGGGATGTCCAATCCCTCGCGTAGCAGGTTGATGCCGATCAGCACGTCGTAAACCCCAAGCCTGAGGTCGCGGATCAGCTCGATGCGCTCGAGCGTCTCGACATCCGAGTGCATGTAGCGGACCTTGATCCCGGCCTCGTGCATATATTCGGTCAAATCCTCGGCCATGCGCTTGGTGAGCGTGGTGACCAGCGTGCGATAGCCTTGCGCGGCGACCTTCTTGCACTCGTTGATCAGGTCGTCGACCTGCTCCTCGACCGGCTTGATCTCCACCGGCGGGTCGATCAGCCCGGTGGGGCGGATGACCTGTTCGGTGAACACTCCGCCGGTCTGCTCCATCTCCCAGTTGCCGGGCGTTGCCGAGACGCTGACCGTCTGCGGGCGCATCGCGTCCCATTCGTTGAAGCGTAAGGGACGGTTGTCGATGCAGCTGGGCAGGCGAAAGCCGTATTCGGCGAGCGTCAGCTTGCGGCGGTGGTCTCCGCGCGCCATTGCGCCGATCTGCGGCACGGTCTGGTGGCTTTCGTCGAGAAACAGCAGCGCGTTCTCCGGCAGATATTCGAACAATGTCGGCGGCGGCTCGCCCGGCAGGCGACCCGTCAGAAAGCGCGAGTAGTTCTCGATCCCGGCGCAGCTGCCCGTCGCGGCGATCATCTCGAGGTCGAAATTGGTGCGCTGTTCGAGCCTTTGCGCCTCGAGCAGGCGTCCCTCGATCTCGAGCTCCTTCAATCGCTCGGTCAGCTCGAAGCGGATGGCTGCTGCCGCCTGCTGCATCGTCGGCCCGGGGGTGACATAGTGCGAGTTGGCATAGACCCGCACGCGCTCGAGCTTGTCGCCTGGTTTGCCGGTGAGCGGATCGAACTCGCTGATCGATTCCACTTCGTCGCCGAAGAACGAGATGCGCCAGGCGACGTCCTCATAATGCGACGGGAACAGCTCGAGCGTATCCCCGCGCACGCGGAAGTTGCCGCGGGTGAAGCTCGCGTCGTTGCGCTTGTACTGCAATGCGACCAGCTTGCGGATCAGCTCGCGCTGGTCGACGCTTTCGCCTGCCTTGATGTCGAAGATCATCGCCGAATAGGTCTCGACCGAGCCGATGCCATAGATGCACGACACCGATGCGACGATGATCACGTCGTCGCGCTCGAGCAGCGACCGCGTCGCCGAGTGGCGCATCCGGTCGATTGCCTCGTTTACCGAGCTTTCCTTTTCGATATAGGTGTCCGAGCGCGGCACATAGGCCTCGGGCTGGTAGTAATCATAGTAACTGACGAAGTACTCGACCGCGTTTTCGGGGAAGAAGCTCTTGAACTCGCCATAAAGCTGCGCGGCGAGGATCTTGTTGGGCGCCAGGATCAGCGCGGGGCGCTGAGTCGCCTCGATGATCTTGGCCATGGTGAAGGTCTTGCCCGATCCGGTAACGCCGAGCAGCACCTGATCCTGGTCGTGCGCCCTGATGCCTTCGACCAGTTCCTTGATCGCGGTCGGCTGGTCGCCCGAGGGGGTGTATTCGCTGACCAGCTTGAACGCGCGCCCGCCCTCGGCCTTTTCGGGGCGCTGCGGCTTGTGCGGCACGAACGTGCCATCGGTTTGCGGCTCTTCAAGACCGCGTCGGATTACCAGTTCTGCCATGCCCCGGGATATGCGCAGACGAAGGGCGCGGCGCAAGGGCAGGCACCCGACAAATCGGGGCGATATGCCGGGACAATTGCAATCGCCAAACGGCATCTCTAGGGTTCGGCGCAGGAGATGCGGTCGCGCGTTCACCAACCGGTTTTTGGAGATGAGATGATGAAGGTGTTGCAGACTGTATCGATCCTGGCGCTCCCGCTGGTGGCGCTGGCCGCCTGCAGCGGCGGCGGCGCGGACAAGGATGGCGACGGCAAGATCAGCAAGGAAGAGGTCGTTGCCGAAGCTGAAGCGATCAAGTTCAGCGCTGGCGAATGGGAAAACAAGGTCGAGATCGTCGATGTGAAGTTCGACGAGAGCAAGCTCCCTCCCGAGGCCAAGAGCATGACCGGCGCGATCGTCAAGCAGATGGTCGGCCAGGTGCAGACCACCAAGAATTGCCTGACCAAGGAAGATGCCGAAAAGCCGGGTGCCGATTTCCTCGCCGGGGCCGAGAAAGACGAGTGCACCTACAAGAAGTTCGACCTTTCCGGCGGCAAGATCGATGCCGACATCGCTTGCAAGGGCAAGGAAGCGGGCCAGCAGGGCGACATCAAGCTGACCGGCACCTACACCGCCACCAGCTATGACATGCAGATGGCGATGGTGATGGCATCGCCGCAGAGCGGTTCGATGACGATCAAGGCGAAGAACAGCGCCAAGCGCATCGGCGAGTGCAAGGGCTGATCGCAGTTCATCATGCTTCCTTCATCGTCACCCCCGCGCACGCGGGGGTCCCGCTTTCCTGATCGGCTTGGGCGCATAAGCGGGATTCCCGCCTTCGCGGGACTGACGGTGTTGGTTTCACTGATGCTGGGGGCCCTCGCCGCCCCCGCCACCGCGCAGACCGACGACAATGTCCGCATCGAGCTGACCTTCACCGCCGACCAGCTCGGCCGCTCGAAGGTCTCGGGCCTTGCACACCGGCCCTCGATGCGTGAGGCGACGCTCGACGATCCGGTTCGGATCGCGTCGATCTCAAAGCTCGCGGTGGGCGTTGCGGTGATGCGGCTGGTCGACAAGCAGGCGCTCGATCTAGATCGCGACGTCTCGCTTTATCTCGGCTGGCGACTGGTCCACCCACAGCACCCCGGCACCAAGATCACGCTTCGGCTGCTGCTGTCGCACCAGTCGGGGCTGACCGATGACGCGGGCTATTTCATCCCGCTCGATGCGAAGCTTGCCGACCTTCTCGCCCAGCCCGAGGCCTGGGATGCGAGCCACGCCCCCGGCAGTTTTTTCCGCTATGCCAATGTCAATTATCCCGTGGTCGCCGCGGTGATGGAGGCCGCGACGGGGCGCCGGTTCGACCGGATCATGACCGAAGAGGTGTTCGATCCGCTCGCCATCCCGGCCTGCTACAACTGGTCGGGCTGCAAGACCGAGGCGCGCAAGGACGCGATCACGCTCTACCGCCCCGATGGCAGCATCGCGCGCGACGACTGGATCACCCAGCCCGAGCAATGCGCGTCGATGACGACCCGCGATGGCCGGTGCGATCTCGATGCCTATCTGCCCGGACAGAACGGATCGGCCTTTGGCCCGCAGGGCGGTCTGCGCATTTCCGCAGGCGGTCTGGCGCGGCTGGGTCAGATGCTGCTCAACGGCGGCGACGGGCTGCTCACCCCGCAATCCTTTGCCGAGCTGATCCGCGCGCAATGGCGCTTCGACGGCAGCAACGGCGATGACGACAAGGGCTATTTCACCGCCTTTGGACTGGGGGTCCAGCGCATCGAGCAGGCCGATGGGCGGGTGTGGATCGGCCATCCGGGGGAGGCCTATGGCCTGCGCGCCGGGCTGTGGGTCGACCGCGCCGGCGGCCAGGGCGTGGTGCGGATCAGCACCGGCCATGCCGAAGATTACCCCGTAGGTCATTGTCTTGTCGCTTGTCCGTGATAGGTTGCAAAGCGCAACCCGAATCGACGGGCAGCAGGCAGGAGATGAGCGATGATCGGTTATGTTACGGTTGGCACCAATGATCTCGACAAGGCGCGCGCATTCTACGCAGGCCTGGTCGGTGCGCTGGGCGGCAGCGAGCTGATGCGGATGGAGGAAAACGGCTTCACGCTGTTCGGCACGCAATGGGGCGCCCCCGGCATCGCGTTGACCCGGCCCTATAACGGCGAGCCCGCAAGCGTCGGCAACGGCACGATGATCGCGCTGGCCATGGACGCGCGCGCCAAGGTCGACATGCTCCACGCCAAGGCGCTGGAACTGGGCGGCAGCTGCGAGGGCGAACCGGGCCTGCGCGGACCCGAAGGCGACCAGGCTTTCTACGGCGCCTATTTCCGCGACCTCGACGGCAACAAGCTGTGCGCATTCAAGGTTGGCCCGGCGGACTGATTTGTCCCTCTGCTCTCCGGCGAAATTGGCCGGTTTGCTTTGCGCAACTTCAATCGTCACCCCCGCGAACGCGGGGGTCCCGCTTCTGCTTGAGCGCAGAAGAAAGCGGGATTCCGGCCTTCGCGGGAATGACGATAGAATTAACGCAGCGCCCCGCTATAGTCACGACAACGACGCACAACGCGCAATCGAACGGGGACGGCTATGACATTCAAAACCAAGACCTTGGGCTTGATCGGGAGCGCATTGGCGCTGGCACTGTCGGCCCCGGCAACCGCTCAGAAAACAGCGCCCGATGCGCTCGGCAAGGCGGTGGCGAGTGATTACGACACCAAGCTTGAAAAGCTGTTCCTCGATTTCCACGCCAACCCCGAATTGTCGTTCAAGGAAACCCGCACCGCCAAGATCATGGCGGCGGAATTGCGCGCGGCAGGTGCGGTGGTGACCGAGGGCGTGGGCACCACCGGTGTCGTCGGCATCATGAAGAACGGCGATGGCCCGGTGATCATGGTGCGCGCCGATATGGACGGCCTGCCGCTCGCCGAGGACAGCGGTCTCAGCTATGCATCCAAGGTGAAGCAGATCGATATCGACGGCACCGAAAAGCCGGTGATGCACGCCTGCGGGCACGACACCCACATCACGTCGATGGTCGGCACCGCGCGGCGGCTGGCGGCGATGAAGGACCAGTGGAAGGGCACCGTGGTGTTCGTCGTCCAGCCCGCCGAGGAACGCATCAGCGGTGCGGCCAAGATGATGGAAGACGGCCTTTACACGCGCTTTCCCAAGCCCGATTACGCGCTCGCCTTCCATGTTTCGGCCGGCACGCCCACCGGCAAGATCGAGATCCAGCCGGGGCTCGCCGCCTCGTCATCGGACTCGGTCGACATCACTGTCTTCGGCGTCGGCACCCACGGCGCCTATCCGCACATGGGCAAGGACCCGATCCTGATCGGCGCGGAGATCGTCGTTGCGCTGCAGACGCTGATCTCGCGCGAAATCTCGCCGCTCGAAGCGGGCGTGGTGACGGTCGGATCGTTCCATTCGGGGTTCAAGCACAACATCATTTCGGACAGGGCCGAGCTGCAGCTCACCGTGCGGTCGAACGACAACAAGGTGCGCAAGACCCTGCTTGATGGCATCAAGCGGATCGCCGAGAATGTCGGACGGCTGAACGGCCTGCCCGAGGACAAGCTGCCCAAGGTGCGTGTAGGCTTTGAATCGACCCCGGTGACGGTGAACGACAAGCCGCTGACCGAGCGGATCACCAAGACCTTCACGCGGCGCTTCGGGACCGGGGCGCTGCTGACCAGCGAGCCGCAGACGGGCATGGGCGCGGAAGACTTCGCCTATTTCGTCGCGCCCAATACCAATGTGCCAGGGCTGTACTTCAACGTCGGCGGCACCCCGCAGGCGGATATCGACGCGGCCAAGGCGGGCGGGCCGCCGGTTCCTGCGCACCACTCGCCGTTCTTCAAGGTCGCCCCGCGCGAATCGATCACACTGGCGACAGAGGCGATGGTGACCGCGGTGGTCGACCTGCTCGGCCCCGGCAACGGCCCGACCGCGGATTGATGCACGACTGATGGCCAAACGCCGTGCCTGGGAAGAGGAAGAGGACGACGAGGCGGCAGCGCCTGCGCCCGTCCCGTGCTGGCTGTGCGGCCGCGATCTGGGCGAGGTGGTGGAATATCACCACCCCGTGCCCAAGAGCCGCGGCGGCAAGGGCCGCGAGCCGGTCCACCCGATCTGCCACCGCACCATCCATGCGCATTTCACCAACAGCGAGCTTGCCCGCACCAATGGCGACCCGCAGGCCTTGCGCGATCACCCCGAGGTCGCGAAGTTCCTGACCTGGGTGGCGGGCAAGCCTGCGGACTTCAACGCGCCGACCAAGAAGAAGGAGCGGTGATACTCCAGCCCCGCCCAGCCTGAGCGGATGTGACGGAGGGCACCCCTGGCCCCATCAATCCTTGGGTGGCTTGCCCGCATCGCGCACCTGCCAGTATTGCCATGCGCACAGGCCCAGCACGACCGCCCCGGTGAAGGCCATTTCGATGATGCCGATATTGTTGCCGATCCATTCGCCCATTCACGCCTCCTGCTTGTGCGCCTGGCCCGGCTGACCGCGCCGCGCCGGGCGTGCGCCCAGCGTGAAGCGGATGATCAGGCCGATGCCGATGATGCTTGGCACCGCCCAGATCAGCGGGTTGAAGACATGATCGGGCACCAACCGGATCAGCCCGACCGACAGAAACGCGGTATAGGCCGAAATGCCCATGCCGAGCAAAGCGCGGAAATGCTCGGGCACGTGCGCGCGCGGCGGGGGTGAGGCGCGCCAGACATAGAATTGCTGGGTCGCCACCGCCGCCAGCCCGACCGTTGCCACCGCCGCCATCAACGGCTGGCCGATGCTGAGCCCGAAATAGCCGCACCACAGCGCCGAGGCGATCACCGCGCCGAACATCACCTGATAGCGCAAGCCGCGCAACGCGGCGCGGTTGGCGCGGTGGCGCACAACCGCCAGGCCATAGATGGCAAAACCGATGGTGAGCGTTCCCAGATACAGCATCATCCAGCCGAACAGCCCGGCAAACAGCACTCGGTCGGTGATCATCGGCAGCCGCTGTTCGGGCCCGTAGAGCGAGAGCAGCGCCATCAGGACCGCCAGCGTGCCTGCGGCGAGGAATGCGTATGTCCCGATCCGCCCCCATTTGCGGTGCGCAGGGCCACCCTTGCGCGCGGCGATCGGCACCCAGAACGCAATCAGCCCGGTTGCTCCGGCGATGACGTGGAGAACAACCAGGGCTTCAAACAGGTGCATGCATGGGGCCTAAAAAAATCCTCCCCGAGCTTGTCTTGGGGAGGGGGACCGCCGACCGCAGGCCGGTGGTGGAGGGGAAGCGGGATCGTGCAGACTTTGAATGTCGTGCCATACCGCCTCCCCTGCACCACCCGCTGCGCGGGTGGTCCCCCTCCCCCAGCAAGCTGGGAGAGGAATTGTATCAGCTCAGTTCCCGGATGCCGCTGCTGCGGCAGGAGCCGCTGCTGCTGCGGCTGCGCCGGTGGCAGGAGCCGCGCCCGGAACCGCCGGAGCAACGACCGGTCCGACCGTACGCAGCGCCGGATAGTCCTTGGCCATCTGGGCACCGCCCAGAGGCTTGCGCTGCATCTGGTGGCAGGTTGCGCAGTTGGTCTTGTAGGGATCACCCTGAGGGCCAAGCCGGTTGGCCGGGAAAACGCTGGCCAGCGGATGGATGTATTCCTCGTTGGTGTTCTTCACCATCTGCAGACCATACCAAGCCAGCGCGCGCTGCGGGCTGCTCTGTTCCCAGCGCGCAAACGAGCGGCTGTTGTGGCAATAGGTGCAGTTGACGCCCAGCGACTGCGACAGATGCATCATGATGGCGTAATTGCCTTCTGCATCCTTGACGCTCTGCCGGTTGGCAGTGGTCGGATGGATCGTCTTGGAGATCACCCGTGCAGGTCCCGAATTGCCGCGCATGTACTTGGCATAGGTGCCCACCGGCAGCGACGCATAGCCCACCGACTGGTCCGGCGTGTTCTGGCCACGCTTGTTGCCCATCAGACGTCCGTCGGACGGCTTGGGATCGGTCCACACATATTTGGGCACGGCGTTGCCGCGGTGGCAGGTGTAGCAGGTGACACCGGTCTGCTTGACGTGATCCGAATAGTTCTGGTTGATGTTCTGCGTCATCTGGATCATCCGGCGCGCGACAACCTTGGTGTACTTGCTGTCGTCAGCCAGATTTTCGGCGTTGTGGCAGTAGTTGCACCCAGCTTCCTCGGCCGGCGCATCGGCCGGAACGATCCACTGGGTGATCGCCGCCATGGTGTAGTCGAACTCTTCCTGGCTCACATTCGCCAGCACCTTGACGTTCTGATACACCTCGCCCGCCTTGGGCCCCGAGGGGGCAGGCAAAGCATAAGGCGGCGGCGGCACATCGCCGGGCGCGACCACATTTTGCGGATCGACGATCTGGACGATGCCGGTGCCGCGATACCCGGTCTGCTGCGATTGCTTGGGACCGAGTTCGCATCCCGCCAGGGCGAGGCCGGCAATGGCCAGCGCCCCCATGGCGGTCAGTTTGGAAAGACTAAGCATGGCCGTCAGCTCCCTTGCGTCTGGCTGGGGGCCGCGGGCAGCGCGCCCGGATCCTCAACCATCTGGTTTGGATCGATCACAGCCTCGCTCGGCGCAATAAGCGTCGTGCTGGGATCGACGACACCGGTATCGGGATAGGCGGGAGCGAAATTGTGCTCCTGAGCCCAGAGATACCAGTTATCGACAACCGTGCCGGTCAGCAGGATGCCGATACCGCCGGTAAGTGTGGTCAGCACCGCAAACCACCAGGCCCAACGATGGATCGATTCCATGGTGGCATTGAAGCCCATGGTCCAGCGCCAGAACAGTCCGGCGCGTTCGCTGGCTGTACCGCGGTCGTAGATCTGTTCGATCTCCCGCTCGCCACCATAGCGACCCACAGCCAGAATTGTGGCGCCGTGCATCGCGAAAAGCAAGGTGGAGCCGTACAAAAAGGCGATCGAGAGCGCATGGAAGGGGTTGTAGAACAGGTTGCCGTAGCGGATCGAGAAGGCTGCGGTCCAGTCGAGGTGCGGGAAGATGCCAAAGGGCACGGCTTCCGACCAGCTGCCCAGCAGTGCGGGGCGGATGAAGCCGAGCACGAGGTACAGCCAGATCGCACTGGCGAAAGCCCAGGCGATGTGCGTTCCCATGCCCAGCGCCTTGGCGCGGCGATAGGTGCGCAGCCACCACAGCAGGATCGATGCGGTCAGCAGGAAGCCGGTGATGATCCACCAGCCGCCTTCGGCCAGCGGCACCATCGGCGAGAAGCCCCATTCAGGACCGGGCGGTTCCAGCGCGAGCCAGAACAGCTCCTTGAGGAACCGGTTGGGATTCCAGCTCACCGAGGCCAGCATGTTGAGGCCGATGATCAGGAATGCCAGCGAGCCCATCAGCAGCGAGGCGAGGCCGAGCTTGCCCAGATACAGGGGACCAAGCTGGGCCTGGCCGAACTTGCCCATCCAGTAGCTGAACCCGGTGGCGTTGATGCGAGGTTCGCTGCCATCCTTGTGCGGCATCCCGATTTCGGGGTGCCCGCGCAGCTGAACCTGGGTGAAGATATTTTGGTAGCGTGCCATGGTGAATTACCCCTCTCACATCCAGATCGGCAGGTTGAGCCACCAGCTCCACCATTCCGGCCAGCCGCGGGTCCAGAACGGGCCGGATATGATGATGCACACGGCGCTCCAGAAACCTGCGTTCAGCGCCAACAGCAGGCCCACGCGGTGGATACCGAGCGTGCCGACCGAATAGCCGATCAGGTCGCGGAAGAAGGTGTCTTCATATTCGGGCGACTTCACCTCTTCACCCTTGGCCGGGTTGGTGGCCGAAAGGACCAGCGCGCCATGCATCGACAGCGCGAGGGTGGTGGTGAAGAAGAACGACACGGCGAGCATGTGCGCCGGGTTGTAGTGGAAGTGCAGGTATTGGTATCCGACGTTCGACACCCAGTCGAGATGGCTGAAGATGCCATAAGGGAAGCCATGTCCCCAGGCGCCCAGCAGCATCGGGCGGAACACCACCAGCGTGACATAGGCGAAGATCGCGACCGCAAAGGCGAAGGGAACATGATAGCCCATGCCCAGCTTGCGGCAGATTTCAACCTCTCGCAGCGCCCAGCTGACAAAGGCGCCGATCGCGCAGACCGTGATGATCTGCCAGAGGCCGCCTTCCTTCAGTGGCGCCAGGCCCAACCCGTATTTCAGGTCAGGCGGAGCGATGCTGATCAACCAGGGGTTCCAGGTCCCACCCTGCGATGCGCCGTAAAAGATCAGCGCGGTACCGAGCGAGGCGAAGAACAAAGTCGTGATCCCGAAGAAGCCGACATAAAATGGCCCGACCCAGAAATCGAACAGATCTCCGCCGACCAATGTTCCGCCTCTGACGCGATATTTTCTCTCGAAGCTCAAGAGCGCCATTGCCAGACTCCTTCGTTAGCCGCTGCGGCAAGGGCGCAGCGAGCCTGATAGTTTCTTCCCCGATTTTCTCGAGGCCCCGTTTGTTTAATCACCAGTGCAAGGGGCGGACCGGTTGGAACCAGCCCGGCCGGCCCGCCCATATCGCCTGGCAAGGCGACACACTGGCATTTACCCTGATGTCAGGGCGTAATTGCCGATGCCGCAGCCACTGCTGCAGGAGCAGCGGTCGGGTTCGGAGCTTCCAGCCAGTTGTAGCGATTGGTGCTCAACAGGATGAAATGGATGAGAAGTGCGAGGACGAACAGGAAGACCGCAAGCGCAGTCAGGATCCTGTTGCCATCGAATGATTGCCACATTCTATGCATGATCAGGTTTCCTTCTTAGCTGAGCTGAACGTCGGTCACCGGGTCGAGGCTCGATGTCGCTTCATAGCCGGGCGTACCCGGGAACCATGGGCGCCATTGCCAAACCAGTACGTGCGCGATGATCGCGACGATGGTGAAGAAAGCGAAACTGGCGACGAAGAGCTTGTGGAACTCCTTCGCCTCGCTTTCAGTGAGGTAGGTCGTTGGACCCATCCCTTCATCTGCCATGAGATATTCTCCTTAGCTTCCAGATTTGGAAGGACGCCAGCAGGCGCCTTCCAGGCGATTATCCGTGCGGGCGAACCCGACGCGGATGTTGGAGGCCCCGTCCCAAGGCCGATGACTGGACCAGCCGCTCACGCGAGCTGCCCCATATTCTGTGCGACGGCTTCCTCCACCAGCCGCACCTCGGTTACTGTATTCTCGTTCGCGCGCCGTGCGGCCCTTTCGGCCGCATCGCGCAGGGTCTTGGCCGCAGAGATGCGCACAAGAACCGGCTGCGCGTCGACCAATTGGTCGAGCCGCGCCTTGGCTTCGTCCGTCCAGTCGAGTTCCCGCTCGATCCTGGCAGGCGTTGCCGCAACTGCATCCATCTGGGTCGACAGGGGCAGGATGTGGAACAGCGCGTCGAACAGCGCATTGCACACTTCCTGAACCAGCCAGGTCGCCCCGGAATAGCCCATCACCGGCGTTCCCGTATGGCGGCGGATCACCGCGCCGGGGAAGCTCGCCGGGATATACATGCCGCGCGCACCGCACTCGGCCATGTACATCCGCTCGTTATAGCTGCCGAACATCACCAGCGGCGGGTTGGTGCGGATCGCCTCGCGCACCGCCTCGTTGTCGGGCTTGACCCCGGCGGTGCGGCTGAAGGCGAAGTTGCACGGCAGCCCCATGTCGTGCTCGAGAAAATTGCGGATGCCGCGCGCATAGGTCTCGTTGGCGTGGATGCCGAAGCTCGCTGTGCCGAAGAAATCCTGCGTGACCGAACGCCACAGATCCCAGAGCGGCTTGATCGTGGTGTGCTTCTCGCGGTCGATGAACGGTTCGGGGTTGAGGCCGGTGAGCTCGCCCAGCTTGCGCAGGAACAACGTCGTCGATTCGAGGCCAATCGGAGCCTGAAGATACGGCCGTTCAAGGGTTTCGCACAGGTTGCGCCCGAACTCGCGGTACATGCAGATGTTGACCTCTGCATCCGCCAGCTTCTTCACATCGGCCAGATGGCTGCCCAAAGGGAAGACCATGTTGAGCTCGCAGCCGATGCCTTCGACCAGCCGCTGGATCTCGGCAAGATCGCTGGGCATGTTGAACGTGCCGTAGATCGGGCCCAGGATGTTGACCTTGGGCTTCACCCCTTCCTTGCGGGGGGCGAGCGGCTTGACCTTCTTGGGGCCGAATTCGGTCCACAACCAGGTCAGCGCGCGATCGGCGGCCTGCCACTGGTCCTCGTCGATGGTGCGCGGCAGGAACCTACGGATGTTGGTGCCGTTGGGTGTCACGCCGCCGCCGATCATCTCGGCGATCGAGCCGGTGACCACCACCGCGGGAAGATCGGGATCGAGCGTCTGCCAGGCGCGGCGCATGGCGCCTTCGGTACCGGTCTTGCCAAGCTCTTCCTCGCCCAGGCCGGTGACGACGATGGGCAGTTCATGCGGCGGGAGCGCATCGGTATAATGCAGCACCGAGGTGACCGGCAGGTTCTCGCAGCCCACCGGGCCGTCGATGATGACCTGCAGGCCCTTGATCGCGGTGAACGCGTAGACCGCGCCCCAATAGCCGCCGGCCCGATCGTGATCGATAATGAGCGTCATGTGCCCACCGCCTCTTCGGACTTGTTGAGGCCGACCATGCGGGCAGCGTACTTCTTCTTGAACTCGGGGCGGTCGACCGGAGTGTCGCGCCAGATGCCGGCATTCTCTTCCATGCCGACGCCGTCGAAGAAGCTCTGCATCCGGTTGAACCGGTCCTGGTTGGCGAGCGCGGCGTTGATCACCAGCGCCAGCGAGCCTGCGCCTGCCGGGCCCATCAGCGGGCGCGCCGAGATGAGGTTGGTGAAGTACAAAGCCGGGATCGCCTCGCTCTTGGCGTGCTGGACCACGGGCGTGGTGCCGATCGCAAGATTGGGGCGGAATTCCTCGACCGCCGCGATGTCCTGCTCCAGGCTCGCGCGATACTGGATGCGCACGCCGCGCTCTTCGAGCCACGCGCGATCGGGCTCCGACCAGCGCGTCTTGGGGCAGGCCGTGCCGACATAGGGGACATCCGCGCCGCTTTCGATCAGCAGACGCGCGACCAGCAGTTCGGAGCCTTCATAGCCCGAAACGGTGATGCGGCCCTTGATCGGGTTGGCATCGAGCGCCGCGCGGATCGCGGGCAGGAACTTGTCCTTTGCGGCATCAACCGCAGACTGCGCGATCCCGCAGGCGGCGCCGATCGCATCGAGCCAAGCGGCGGTGCCATCGACACCCACCGGGGCAGAACCGATCACCGGGCGTCCGGCGCTTTCGAATTCGCGGATGCTGGCGGTGTAGAACGGATGGATCGCGGCCACCGCGGCGCAATCGAGCGCGCTGTAGAGCTCGCGCCATTCGCGCGTGGGAACGACGGGCCCTGCAGCCAGGCCCAGAGGCTCGAGCAGCTGGCCGATGCCGACCGGATCGGCGGGGAACATCTCGCCCAGCAGCGTCACCGTCGGGCGATCCGGGCGATGGCTGGGAGCGGCAACCGGGCCCTGCGAGGCTTCCTTGCGCGCGTAAGCGAGCATCGCGCCGGCCAGAACATCCTTGGCCTCGGCATGGGTGGGGATGCCGAACCCGGGAACATCGATGCCGATGATCCGCACGCCGTTGATCGCCTTGGGCAGGCCCTGCAGCGGCACGCCCGAAGCGGTCGGAACGCACAGATTGGTCACGACGATGGTGTCGTACAAAGCCGGATCGGCCATCAGATGCACCGCGTCGCGGATGTCTTCGTACAGCTTGCCGGTGACGAGCGTTTCCGAGCTGAACGGCACATAGCCGACCGAGCGGCGCGCGCCGTAGAAATGGGAAGTGAAGGTCAGGCCATAGACGCAGCAGGCAGAGCCCGACAGGATCGTCGCCGTGCGCCGCATGCGCAGGCCGACCCGGAGCGATCCGAACGCGGGGCACATGCTCTGCGGCTGATCGTGCGGGCCCTTGGGATAATCGGCAGCGTAACGCGCGAGGATTTCGCCCTTGCCAGCCTCTTCGGCGGCCGCGCGCATGGTGTCCTTTGACGAGCACCCCCCTTCGACGGGTGCGGCCACAAGGTCGATCCGGTCAGGTGTGCGCGAGGCGGAAGAGGCGGGGGTATCGGTCATACGCTGTCGTAAACCACTTCGAGCGAAGGCTTCTGTTCGTAGGTTCCGCCGCGCATGTCGGCCTGGGTCGCAGGGACCAGTTCGACGTTGCCGCCGGTGTCTTCGGGCTTGAACAGGCCGAGCAGGCCGTCCTGGGTCAGCGGCCGCGGCGAGGCGGGCTGCGCTTCGGCGACGTTGATCGCCAGTTCCTCGAACAGCGACGCCCATTCGGTGTCGGGCCGTCCGATGATCTGATAATTGGCCGACTTGCGGCGGATGTCCTCGTTCGCAGGGATCGAAGCGAGGATCGGGATGCCGACTTCGGCGGCAAAGGCCTGCGCCTCGCCGGTGCCGTCGTCCTTGTTGATCAGGATGCCCGCGACGCCGACATTGCCGCCCATCTTGCCGAAATAATCCACCGCCTTGCAGACATTGTTGGCGACATAGAGCGACTGCAGGTCGTTCGAGGCGACGACGATGACCTTCTGGCACATGTCGCGCGCGATCGGCAGGCCGAAGCCGCCGCAGACCACGTCGCCCAGGAAATCGAGCAGCACGAAATCGAAGCCCCAGTCATGGAAGCCCAGCTTCTCGAGCAGTTCGAAACCATGGATGATGCCGCGTCCGCCGCAGCCGCGTCCCACTTCGGGGCCGCCCAGCTCCATCGCGAACACGCCGTCGCGCTGGAAGCAGACGTCTTCGATCTTGACCTCTTCACCGGCGAGCTTCTTGGCGCTGCTGGTTTCGATAATCGTCGGGCATGCCTTGCCGCCGAACAGCAGGCTCGTGGTGTCGGACTTGGGATCACAACCGATCAGCAGCACGCGCTTGCCCTGCTGCGCCATCATGTAGCTGAGGTTGGAGAGCGCGAAGCTCTTGCCCGAGCCGCCCTTGCCGTAGATCGCGATGATCTGCGTTTCCTTGGTGACCGGGCCGGTGTGGACCGGATCGGGCTCGTGCGACGCTTCATCGCGCAGCGCGGTTACATCGGGACCAGAGTTTTCCAGCATTGTCATGCGCAAGCGCTCCAATCGAGTATCATTTTAAGGCAGGCGGGGTCGGTAAAGGCAGTCGGATAGGCGCTGGGCGCATCGGCTACCGGTTGAACATGGCTGACCAGCCCGGTGAGGCTGAGCGCCCCGCTCGAGACCATCGCGCGGATCGCGACCAGATCGTCAGGGCCCCATTCGGCAGCGACTCGGATGCGCGCTTCGCGCATGAATGCGGGCGGGAAGGTGAAGCTGAGCGGCGCCTGGTAGAAGCCGGCGAGCGTGACCTCGCCACCCTTGCCAAGGCGAGAGATCAGCGTGTCGAGCAGCGAACTGTCTCCGCTGACATCGCAGATGCTGCGATAATCGCGGCGCTCGTCGCTATCGGGATGGATCACGCCATAGCCATGATCCCCCGCGCTGCGCGAGGCGTCGATTTCCCACACGGTGGGCGCGGGCGCGCCGCTGGCGATGGTGAGGCGGGCGAGCAGACGGCCCAGAATGCCATGGCCGACGATCAGGTCGGGGGGCTCGCCGCCCGCCATTGCGTGAAGCGCAGTGGCGGCCAGCGCGAACAGCACGCCGTCCGATCCCCAGCTTTCATCGATGGGAAGCGCACGTGCCGAGGGAACTACGAGTCGCCGGGCCGATCCGCCGAACAGACCGCGCGCATCGGCAAAGCAATTGGCGCCGGGGACGAACACCCATTCGCCGATCCGGCCCCTGCACTCGGCGCCGGAGTCGACGATGCGGCCGACCGACTCATAGCCGGGGACCAAAGGATAGCCCATTCCGGGGAAGCTCGGCATCTTGCCGGTAAACAGCAGTTTTTCGGTACCGGTGCTGATCCCGCTCCACACGATCTCGACCACGACATCGCCGGATTCCGGCGCGTTCAGCGCCAGGGGACGCAAGGCAAGGCGGTGCGGCGCTTCGAAAATGACGGCCATTGCCTGCATTGTGCGCTCCCCTTGTTTTGAGCCTTGCAGGGTCAGTTAGGAGACCCCTCAACAAGGTGTCATCTTAACTTAACTCCCCATAGTGTCAATGTAGGTTTACACATTCAGGTGCATTTGTTTTTGGACACTCTGACAGACGGCGATGGCCTGAGGGGGCTTGGGGGAGTTCAGGCGGTAGCGGCAATCACGCGGGTGACGATGGGCAGCCCGGTGGGTCGTTCCCGCCACGATGCAAAGCCTGCGCGGGTCAGCATAGCGCCGATTTCCTGAGGCGTGCGCGCCCTGCCCGAGCCCATGGCGAGCAGATAGAAGCCGAAATAGGCGTCCGCCATCGCCTCTGCGCCGCTGGTTCCCGCCATCGGTTCGGCGATCAGCAGCGTGTCTCCGGGCTTGAGCGAGGCGCGGACCTTGATCAGCAGCGCCTGGGCCAGTTCGTCATCATGATCATGCAGGATTCGGATCAATGTGATCAGGTCATAGCCTGTGGGAATCGCATCGTTGCGGAAATCGCCGGGGTGCGGGTTAACCTTGATCCCCTGTTCGCCCAGCTGCCGCGCGCCGATCGCGGTGACCGCGGGCAGATCGAACAGCCCGAAATCGAGACCCGGCGCCACCCTGGCCACCGCCGCGATGAACGCCCCTGCCCCGCCGCCGACATCGAGCATGCGTCTGTGCCGGTCGAATCGCCAGGCATGCACCACCTGATCGGCGACCATCGGCTGCGATGCCGCCATCAGTTGCGAATAGGGGGACACCGCTGCCTGATCCTCACCCTCGCTGCCATCGCCCAGCGCATAGGGCCAATAGCCTGCGAGCGCGCCGGGCTCGGTCCGCTCGCCGCGCAGCAGAGACAACGGATCGGCAAGGTCGGCGTAGAGCAGGTGGTGATGACGGATCATCGCGATCGCGCCCGGATTGCCGACCAGAGCGACCCCCTGTTCGCCCAGCATCCACAGATCGTCGCCGACGCGCTCGATCAGCCCCAGCGCCGCCGCCGCACGCAGCAGCCGGCGCGTCGCATCGGGCCCGAGTCGCGCCAGCGTGCCGAGCTCAGCCGAAGCCGCAGCCCCCTGCTGCAGCCGCGCGACGATGCCGCTTTCGACACAGGCAAACAGGGTCTGCGAATAGGTGAACCCGGCGATGATATCGAACAGCCTGCGCGCCCGCACGCGCGACACCGGGCGGGTCAGCGGGAACCGCGATGCCCAGGACTGGAATGCCGGGCTCGAGATAATGCCGTTGCGCCAGCCGACCCAGCGTTGCTTCCATCCAACCATAAGAATCAAGCTGCCACGGCCAGGGTTCGAGCAGCGAATTCGCCGATCAAAGCTGCGATCTGCTCGGGAGCTTCCTCATGCGCCAGATGGCCCAGGTCCGCCAGCGTGACGACCTCGGCATGCGGCATCATCCGGCCTGCGCGCTCGATCGAATCGAGCGGGATCGCGCTGTCGCGTGCGCCATGCACCAGCAGCGAGCGCGCCGCGACGCTGGGCAGTTCCTTCGCCAAGCTTTCCAGATCCCAGTTTGCCATCATCCCGATCGCGCCCGCGCAATGGTCGGATGTCCGGAAGAGGCGGTGATACAGCTCCACTCCGCGCGCATCGATCCGCGACCCGGTGGATTTCTTCAGGAATCGCGCCACTTCGGTCTCACTGCTGGCGATCTGGGCAAAGATCATCGCGGTGAACGGATTGACGAACAAAGCGCGCGCCATCGCCGGGAACAGCCGCGCGGCAAGGCCCGGGAAGGGCAGCAGCGCGGGGTTAAGCCCGATGATCGGGGCATCGATACTCAGATCGATCGCCAGCCGCACGCCGATCGCTGCGCCAGCCGAATGACCGACGATCACATCGGGCGCGCCCAGCCCCAGCTTGCCGAGCAGTTCGGCCAGCACCCTGGCCATCCCCGGCAGGCTCTGCCCGCCGGCAATCCGGCCGCGGGTAAATCCGTGCCCGGGCATGTCGGGCGCGATCACGGTAAAGTGCTGCGCCAGCAGCGGCAGCACGTCGCGCCAGCTGTGAGTCGCAGCGCCGGTGCCGTGGATGAGCAGCAGCACGGGTGCGGCGCGGCCGTCGGGACCTGCGACCTGGACATGCCAGTCGAGCATGCCAGCGCGCACGAAGCGACTGTGCTCGCGGTTGGGCCAGTCGTGCCCGTCAACCTCCCAGCGTACCGAACTCATGATGCTTTCCCGAATTGCAGCGCGGATACGGCGCGCTCGACACCGCGCGCATCGGCACGCGGCAGCGCCAGATAGCGCGCGCGCATCGCCGCTGCAATCGCTGCGGCCTCAGGTTGCGGCCGGGCGGAGATATCGATCACCACGGCCTGCGTCCCGGATTGAGCAAAACGCCGCGCCGCCGCGAGCGCATCCTCGCCCGCCTGCGCGCGGCCCGGCTGGCCATTCCTGTCGATATTGCCCTTGCCGTCGGTCAGCACCGCGACGAAGGGCGTGCGCCCGCGCTCGGCCTGGGTTTCGGCGAGCTCGGCGGCGGCCGACAGCCCCAAAGCCAGCGGCGTCCCGCCCCCGCCGGGCAATTCGCCCAGCACCTTCTTGGCGCGGGTCAGCGACCGAGTCGGCGGCAGCAGCAGTTCGGCCGAGGTCCCGCGAAACGCGATCAGCGCCACCTGCGCGCGTTTGACATAGCTCTGCGCAAGCATCAGTTCGACCGCGCCCTTGGCCTCGGCCAGCCGCGCCAGTGCCGACGAGCCCGACGCATCGACCGCAAAGATCGTCAGCGCTTCGGCGCGCTCCTCGAACCTGCGGATGCGCAGATCCCCCTTGCGGATGCGCAGCCGCTTGGGCGCTTCCATGCCCTCCTGCTGGCGGCGGATCTCCTGCCAGGGAACCGCGGTGCGCAAGGTATCGATCAGGGCCAGCCGTGCTCCGCCGCGCGGCAGGCCGGGCCGTGCGCCCAACGGCCGTCCGCGCATCTGCGAGGCCCGCTTGCGCCCTGCCCCGCCCGCGCCGGTTGCGCGTCGCGCCGCCCTGCCCTCGCCGATCCGCGCAAGAACGTCCTTGGGGATCGAGGCGAGCACGGCGGCGAGGATCAGATCGTCGAGCTGGTCGGGATCATGCTGTTCGTCATCGCCGTCATTGTCGCCCGGCGGTGGCTCGTCTTCGCCTTCGGGCGGCGGGGGTGGCGGCGGCTCTTCGGCCTGCTGCGGAATGCGCGTGGCGCGCGGGCCGAGCACCGTGCGCGCGACGAACTGGACGTCATCATCGGTGATGGTATCGCGATCTTCGATCTGCGCGGAAAGCGACAGCGCGGCCTGCGCGAACAGCATGGCGCGCGCGGAGTCGATGCCGAGTGCGAGGGTGATATTGGCGAGAGTCTGGCGGTCTTCTAGCCGCACCAAGCTCTCACCTCCCGCGTTCCCGAGCGAAGTCGAAGGACCATTCGCCACCGGTAGGGCGCGCCTCCCTCGACTTCGCTCGGGAATGCGGGGAAGGTCAGAATCTGAGACGGTTGAAACAGGATTGGTCGAAAAATCGCACCAGAACGCCACCCGCTCGGTCACCGACACAGGCGGTATCTCCTCCTCGCCGCCATCGTCGATCAGCACCAGCGCGAAGCCGGCGCCCGCATCCATCGCCTGGGCGATGCGCCCAGCGACCATGCCGTTCATCCGTTCGGCCATGGGCACTACCAGCAGCCCGCCTTCGACCTCCTGCAGCAGCCCGGCCTGTTCGATACGGCGCCCGGCAGACAGGCTTGAGGCGACGTCGATACCACCGCACAGCCGCTCCTCGTCGATATGCACCGGCAGGCGGCGCACCGGGCGATCGACGAATTCCTCTGTCAGAAAAGCGAGCACCGCATCGCGCTCGGCGGATGGCCCGCGCAGCCAGATGCCGCCCAGCCGGGCAGGCGCAGCGGCAAGCAACTCAGCCGCCAGCAGCGCATCACTCATCCGAAAAGCTCGGTCAGCGCGCGATCGATGCGCACGGTCGATCCGGTTTCGTCGAGCACGTCGCGGCGCAGGCGGTGGCGCAGCGCCATGGGAGCGACGGCACGCAGATGCTTGCGCTCGGCGGACTTGGCGCCTTCGAGCGCCGCAAAAGCGCGCGCCGCGCGCATCAGGGTGAGCTCGCCGCGCAGGCCGTCCGCGCCCACCGCCATGCACAGGGTCGCGGCATCGGTGAGCGTCGATTCGGGCATCGCGACATTGGGCAGCGCCTTCTTGCCCCGGGCCAGCCGCTTGACGATCTTGGCGTCCGCCTCGGCCCAGTCCGCCGCAAACGCTGCACCGTCGCGCTCCAGCGCATCGCAGCGGCGCATGATCTCGATGCGCTGCTCAAGATCCTGCGGCGTCTTGACCTCGACCGAGAGGCCGAAGCGGTCGAGCAATTGCGGGCGCAGCTCGCCTTCCTCCGGGTTGCCGCTGCCGATCAGCACGAAGCGCGCGGGGTGGCGCACCGAAAGCCCTTCTCGCTCGACGAGATTTTCGCCCGAGGCGGCGACATCGAGCAACAGGTCGACGAGGTGATCCTCGAGCAGGTTGATCTCGTCGATATACAGATAGCCGCGATGCGCGCGCGCAAGCAGCCCAGGCTCGAACGCCTTTTCGCCGCGTCCCAGCGCGCGTTCCAGATCGAGCGCGCCCAGCACCCGGTCCTCGGTTGCGCCCAGCGGCAGGTCGACGAAAGGCACCGGCACCTTTGCGGTCTTGACGCCCTTCTTCTCGGCGCATTTATCGGGGCAGCGATGCGCCTCTTCGGGCGCGCAATTGTAGCGGCACCCCGCGATCGCCAGCATCGGCGGCAGCAGCGCCGACAGCGCGCGCGCGGCGGTGGACTTGCCCGTGCCGCGATCCCCGAACACCATCACCCCGCCAATGCGCGGATCGACCGCGCTGATCAGCAGGGCACGTTTCATTTCGTCCTGGCCGACGATGGCGGAAAAGGGAAAAGGCATAAGGCTAGGTCTAACAGATTGATCCGCCGCGACAAGCGGGGGTGTCAGGAAAAGTTGACAGTCTGATTAAATCCTCCCCCAGCTTGCTGGGGGAGGGGGACCGCCCGCGCAGCGGGTGGTGGAGGGGAAGCGGGATCGTGAAGCCGATTGAACGCCGTGCCATCTCGCTTCCCCTCCACCACCGACCTTCGGTCGGCGGTCCCCCTCCCCGAGACAAGCTCGGGGAGGACCTAAAACTATCAATCGAAACTCCCCTTCCTCGGCCCCAGATAGCCGAACAGATACGCCCCCACCTTGCGCATCTGGATCTCCTCCGAGCCTTCGGTGATGCGATACCGGCGGTGGTGGCGGTAGATGTGTTCGAACGGGGTGTGGCGCGAATAGCCTATGCCGCCGTGCACTTGCATCGCCCGGTCCGCCGCCTCGCAGCACAACCGGTTCGCCCAGTAATTGCACATGCTAACCTTGTCCGAGATCTCGCGCTCGATGGCCTTGTGCGGCAACCGGTCCATATCCCAGGCGGTCTTGTAGATCAGCCAGCGCAGCATCTCGGCCTGGGTCGCGAGTTCCACCAACGGAAACTGGATGCCCTGATTCTCCGACAGCGCCTTGCCGAAGGGCTTGCGCTTCCGGGCGTATTTGACGCTCTCCTCGATGCAGAACACCGCCGCGCCCAGCGACGAGGCCGCCTGGCGGATGCGGTTCTGGTGGACGAAGCTTTGCGCCAGCGCGAGCCCGCGCCCCTCCTCGCCCAGCATCGCGGTTTCAGGCACCCAGACGTGGGTGAACGAGAGGCGCGGGTGATCGGTGGGCATGTTGAAGGTCCACAGATACTCCTCGATCTTCAGGCCCGGAGTTTCGGTGGGAACCAGCAGGCAGGTGATACCCTTGGCATCGCCATCCGCGTCGCTGGTGCGGACAAACAGCGCGCAATGCGTCGCGACGTGCATCCCGGTGATCCACATCTTCTCGCCATCGATCCGCCACCCGGGCACGCCGTCGCGGGTCTCGCGAACCGCGCGGGTTTCCATGTGCGTCGCGTCCGATCCATGGTCGGGCTCGGTCAGGCCGAACGCGGTGATGCGGGTGCGCTCGAACCCGCCCAGGATGAACTCCTGCTTCTGGTCCTCGGTGCCGAACTCCTCGAACATCGCGACGAACGGGAAGTTGCCGACGATCGAATGCTCGTTCTGCAGATCGTTGTGCAGCCCCAAACCTTTGGCCGCGAAATGCTCGCGGATCACCGCCATCCACAGGTTCGAACCGTCCTTGCCGCCATATTTTTTCGGTGCCGAGAAACGCCAGTGCCCGGCCGCGTCGGCGCGGCGCTGCGCCTCGCGCAGCAGCTCTTCCCAGTCATGGGCAGGCAGGCCGCCCGCCTCGAAATCGGTCCGCGCCCATTCGCGGCGATGGTCGAAAAAGCGGATGTTGTCATCCGCCTGCTCGAGCGGCTTGATCTCGGCCTCGATAAACGCGTCGAGCTCGGCCAGATAGGCGGTCAGCTCCGCCGGCAGCGCAAAATCCATGAATGCATCCTCACCTATTGGTTTGGATGCACTATGGACGGCTTTACGCTTGCGGCAAGCCCTGTGCGACCTCATCGCGCTTGCCCAGCCCCGACCAGTCGACCTTGCGCGTCACGTACATCACCGCCGCCAGCGCCGCGAACAGCAGCACCGATCCGATGATCAGCGAATACGCCTCGAGGTTGAGCAGGACATAGAGCAGCGCATACAGCCCGAGCAGCAGCCCGGCGATGAAGCCTGCGCGTTTCACACTGCCCAGCACCGCGGCGCTGTACGCGCTGATCAGGGCGATGATCGCGCCCGACGCCAACAGATAGGCGAGCGTGAAGCCGATGATCTCGGCAAAGGCGAGCAGCAGCACGAAGAACAGGATCAGGCCTGCGCCGGTGAGCAGATACTCCGCCGCCGCGACCCGCGCGCCCGCGATGATGTCGAACATCAGGAAGGCGAGGAAGGTGAAGCCGATGAACAGGAAGCCGTATTTCACCGCGCGGTCGACCTGGCTGTAGAGGTTGACCGGCTCGATCAGGTCGATCTGCGCCGACTGCGCTCCCTGGCCAACTTGCTCGCCCGGCTGCGGCAGCTGGACGATGGCGCGGCCGAGCGCGAGGTTGCTGATCGTGTAGCGCGCGGTAAAGCCCTTGTCGGTGACCGAGCGGCTGTTGGGCAGGAACTGGCCGCCGAAGCTGGGGTGCGGCCATTGCGAGGCGATGGTCCAATCGGTCGATTCGGCGTCGGGGATCAGGGTGAGCTGGCCATTGCCGCGAACGCCGAAGCGATAGCCGACGTCGAGCGGCGCGCCACTGGCAGCGGACCAGTCGGCAAAGGCGAAGAAGCCAGACCCGTTGGTCGCGCCCAGCCCCTTGCCGGGGCGCAGCGGCAGCGCGGTGCCGCCGACGCTGATGCCGTTGTCGGCGAGCAGCCCGCGCGCATCAGATATGCCGACGCGGATTTCGGCGCGGTCGAGCAGCAGCTCTTCGGGCTTCACCCCGAAACGGGCAAGGTCGGCGGGCAGTGCAAAGCGCGCGGTGCCCTTGACCCGTGCCTCATAGACCACAGTTTCGTAGATCGACTTGACCCGGCGTTCGGGGCTGACATCGACCTTGGCGGTGTTCTTCACCGGGGCGAGAAACAGCTCGCGATCAATGGTAACCGCGCGCGTCGTCGCCTTGCCGTTTTCGGTAACGGTTTCGACCGATTGCTGGCGATAGGGGATGACCATAACCGGCCCTGCGAGCATCTGCGGCCCGCCCCACCCTCGGCAACGCTGGCGCGCGCGGTCTCGGACTGGCTCTGCCGGTCCCAGACGAGCGCGTAGACCATGAACAGCGGAATCGCGAGCAGCGCGCCGATCAGCACGGTCATGCCCAGCTTGAATCCCGGGCTGCGGTCCTTGGCCATGCGGCGCTCCTAACGGCTCATCGATGAAAATGCACGGTTCAGCTATAGAACGAAAGCTTAATCGGGTGTGAACTGGGTCACAGCGAATCGATGCGCTGCGTATTAACCCTGTTGTGGAAGCCGGATGCCCTACCCGTTCGTTGCCCGCTAGCAATAAGGGCGTCCGGCTTTCACCATATCCTGACAATCCGGCTAAGTTTGCGCAACGTCCCTCGACTTCGCTCGGGACAGACGGGTGTGGGTATCGAACGCACTACCTCTCCCGAGTTCCCGAGCGAAGTCGAGGGACGTATGCACTACCTTTGCGGCTACCCGCCTCACCTCTTGTCCATCACCCGCCGCAATCAACTGACACACCCCTTCGCGCCTTCGCGTCTTCGCGTGAAGAATTCGGCTCACGCGAAGCCCGCGAAGTCGAAGGACCCGCGCCCACGCTGGCCGTGTAGCGGGGCCTTTGACAAGCTCAGGCTGAGCGGAGGGGGACTATGGAGTGTTTCTGGAATAAGGCTGTCGGTCAGGAAACGACCTATTGCCGACATTGGCACGATCTGCGACCGTTAGTCATGGCCAAGCGTGCAATCAGCGTGATCTTACTTGCCACTGCCATCGCGGGTTACGCCGGGTGGGTCCTTAGAGGGCATTCAGATATTGACGCCTGCCTTGATGCAGGAGGTCGATGGGAGGAGCGCGGTGGCTATTGTGTGGGGGCTGTTTTCGGCGCGACGAATTAGGCAGTTAACTACCTAAATTCGGTAACCCAGTTTGCCAAAGCCCCCCAAAACCCCCTCACCTCTTCTCCATCGACAACCGCGTCATCAAGATCGCAGCCCGCTTCGCCTGGCGCTTGATGCTTGGCAGATCGACCGTTTCGCCCGGCGCGTGTGCGCCGTCGCCTGCGGGGCCCATGCCGACAAGCCCGTCGACATAGCGCGCGACGAACGAGATATCGCCTGCGCCGCGCTTCAAGGGATCGAGTTCGGCCATCTGCTCAAGGCCCAGATCGGCATTGACCAAATTCAGCCGCCGCAGCAGGCCGCGGTTGCCTTCGGTGGGGGCCATCGGGGGATAGCCCTGTTCGAAGACGATCTCGGCGCTGGTGCCGGGCAGGTGCTGGGCGACGATGGCCTGCATCTTGGCCTTGACGCGCTCGGACTGCTCGTCGCTCAGCGTGCGGAAATCGCCGCGCGCCACCGCGAGCGCGGGGATGATGTTGGTCTTGCCCGCCGCCTGCGCGCGGACGAGGTCAGCGTCGAGCTGCGCCACCGATCCGCCCGCGATCAGGCCGACGTTGAAGGTCAATTTGTCTTCGGGCAGCTCGTTATGGAACTGGTCGATGATCCGCGCGAGTTCGTAGATCGCGCCATGCCCTGCGCTGGCCGAGAATATGCCCGAGCTGTGCCCTTCCTTGCCGGTGGCGTTGACTTGCCAGCTGTACGACGAGCGCCGTGCGATCGCGCCCATGTCCTTGCCGTTCTCGCGGCTGAGGCCCTCGAAATCGAGCGCGACATCGGCCCATTGGCCCCATTTGATCAGGTCCGCGCGCGCGATATCGATCGGATCGCCCGCGTCCTCCTCGTCGCCGGTCAGCACGATGGTGATTGTCGCAGCCGACAATGTCCCCGCCGCCTGCATCGCCTCAAGCGCAGCGAACATCGTCACCACACCGCCCTTGTTGTCCTCGATCCCCGGACCTTCGAGCGTGTTGGCATCGATCCGCCGGACATTCTGGAACGGCGAATCGGGCTCGAACACCGTGTCGAGATGGCCGATCAGCAGCATCTTGGTGCTGCCGGGGCGTCCGGGCCGCGTCGCGATCAGATGGCCCGAACGCTTGGCGGCGCTCTGGTCCACCCATTCGACCTTGAATCCCAGCTTCTCGAGCTCGGGCGTCACCATCTCGCCAACCTTCTTCACCCCGGCGAGGTTGCGGCTGCCGCTGTTCTGCCGCGTGATCGTCTCAAGCACGCCGATCCAGCGGTCGTGGCCCTTGTCCACCGCCTCGACCATCCTGGCTTCCTGCGAGCTGAGCTTGGCGAAGGCGGGCGTGGCAAAGGCCAGCATGGCGGTGGCCGCAGCAAGGCCGAACGTCTTCAATGTCATGGTGTTTCCCTGTCAGCCGATATCAAGTTCGCGCACGCCGCGCTTCTGGCGGATCGCCTCCACCCGGTCGCGCAATTCGGCGCGGATGGCGCGCGCGTCGCGCACATTGGTCACCTCGATCGAAGTGCGCGGATGCGGCGTGGCCGAGGCCAGCCGTCCGCTCGAATCGGATGACGAAATCTGGATGGTGCCGTTGTCGAACATCTGCTGGATGACCGAGAAGGACACCTTGACGTCCTTGATCCGGTACAGCTCGATCTCTTCCTCGCTGCGCATCAGGATGCCGCGCCGCATGAACAGCCTCTGGTCGTCGATCCAGAACAGGCTGGTGCGGTTCTCGATATGCGTCCAGGCGATATAGACGCCCAGCACCACGCTGAGCACCGCGAGCGTCTGCCACCAGTATCCCGCATAAGACCCGCCCGCCATGACCGCGGCCGCAAGCGCCAGGATCATCCAGCCGGTGCCCGACTGGAACAGGAACGCGAAGGTGGACGAACGGAACTCGATCCGCGGCAGCCCGTCCATCCGGCGCACGCCCGTGCGCGGCTCGATCGGGCGATGTTCGATGATGTCATGCGGGTCCATATCGCATCCCTTCCCCCCTGGCCCAAGGCCGATGCCATGGTCTTAACCGCCATCTGTCTGGCGGTAAACGGGATTGCGCGCGATCAGGGCCCAGTTGCATTTGGTCGAAGAGCAAAGGTCGCCGGTCGAAGCCGATGCCGCAAAGCGCAGGCTTGGTCCCACACGACGACTACGGGTGTAGTTGAGAGCGCATGTCAGCGTATTGAGCCCGCCTGGGGGATTTCGTGTGACATATCGTTTGCTTGCCTCTGTCGCTCTGGTCGCGCTGCTCTGGTCACCGGATGCGGGTATCGCGCAGGATGCGCCGCCCGCACCGGTGCCGGCAACGGGAGCAGGGGCAACGACGCCGCTGCGCAGCTTCGATCCGGGCTATTTCGACCGCTTCGCCCCGCGCACCGCGCTCGACATGGTCCGCCAGATCCCCGGCTTTTCGATCGCCGAAGGCGAGGACCGCCGCGGCCTTGGCCAGGGCGGCAGCAACGTGCTGATTAACGGCGAGCGGTTTTCGGGCAAGAGCAACGATGTCGTCTCCGAACTCGGCCGCATCGGGGCAAGCAACGTCATCCGCATCGAGCTGATCGATGGCGCGACGCTGAACCTGCCCGGGCTCACCGGCCAGGTGGTCAACATCGTCAGCAAGGTGGATTCGCTGACCGGCCAGTTCCGCTGGAGCCCGCGCGTCCGCTTCCGCCGCACCGACCCGCAGTTTCTCGATGGCGAGGTGTCGATCAGCGGCAAGGCGGGCAAGATCGCCTATACGCTCAGCCTTTCCAACGACAGCTTCCGCAACGGCAATGCGGGCATCGAGCGGGTGCTGGACGCGAATGGCGCGGTGACCGACCGCCGCTATGAGGAGCTTTATGTCGATGGCGACCGGCCGCGCATCGCTGCGGGTGTGAAGTATCAGGGCGATGGCGGCCAGATCGGCAACCTCAACCTCTCCTATGAACGCGGCTGGACCGAAATCCGCGAGGATTCCGATGGCGAGGTGGTGCGAGACCGCGACTATCTGGAGACCGAGAAGGAGTATAATTACGAGATCGGCGGCGATTTCCTGTTTCCCTTGTGGGGCGGCAACCTCAAGCTCATCGGCCTGCGGCGGTTCGAGCACAGCCCGTTCTTCACCCGCATCTTCCTCGATTTCGAGGACCGCCGCCCGCGCGAGGGCAACAGCCTGGCCACGGTGATCGACGAGACCGAGACCATCGCGCGCGCCGAATATGGCTGGAAGGCAGGCAAGGCCGACTGGCAGCTCAGCGTGGAAGGCGCGATCAACAAGCTCGACACCCGCGCCGAGCTCAACCTGCTCGACACCGCAGGAACCTTCCAGCCGGTGCCGCTGCCCGGATCGGACGCGGTGGTCGAGGAAAAGCGCGCCGAGATCGGCCTGAGCTACGGCCGCCCGCTGTCTTCGACGCTGACGCTGCAGACTTCGCTCGGCGGTGAATATTCGCAGATCGTGCAAAGCGGCATAGGCGGGCTGACGCGCAGCTTCATCCGCCCCAAGGGCTTCGTCTCGCTAGCATGGAAGGCCACCCCCCGGCTCGACCTGTCCTTGCGCCTGCAGCGCGATGTCGGCCAGCTCAACTTCTTCGACTTCGTGGCCTCGGCCGATCTGGGCGCCGAGAACCAGAACAGCGGCAATCCCGAATTGGTCCCGCAGCAAAGCTGGAACATCGACTTCCAGGCGACGCAGAACCTGGGCGCGCTGGGATCGATCAACGCCAAGGCGTTCGTCAACTTCGTCGAGGACATCGTCGACCAGGTCCCGATCGGTGCCACCGGCGAGGCGCCCGGCAACATCGCAAGCGCGACGATCTGGGGCGTATCGCTCGACAGCACCTTCAAGATGGACGTCATCGGCTGGACCGGGGTGCGGTTCGACATCGACTATACTTACCGCAAGAGCAGCCTGCCCGATCCGCTCACCGGGATCCGCCGCCGCATCTCGGGCGATACCATCCACGAGTTCAGCGCCGAGCTGCGCTATGACATCCCCGGCGGCGACTGGGCCATGGGCGCGAACTACAGCGATTTCAGCCAGGCCGACGAGGTGCGGCTCAGCCAGCTCGCCGAATTCCCGATCCGCGGCGGGGACCTGGGCTTCTATATCGAGAACAAGAATGTCCGCGGGCTGACGGTGCGCGCTGGACTGTCCAACCTGATCGGCACCAACGAGGCCTTCCGCCGCACCTTCTATGTCGGCCGGCGCGATGGTCCGGTGGCGTTCGTCGAGGATCGCGAGCGCTTCTTCGGCCCGGTGGTGTCGCTCGGCATCAATGGCAGCTTCTGACCGCAAGCCGACCAGGCGCCCGGTTCATCGGTGATACAGGGTGCGAAACCTAGCGATCGGAACGACACGGCGAATCCTCGCCAACCCGCTTGATTTGCGCTTGGCGCACGGGTGCTTAGCCGATAAGGGTTGCGGCCATGAACAAGGCGATCAAACTGGCTCTGGCAAGCGCGGGCGCGCTGGCTCTTCTTTCTGGCTGCGCCGGAGGCAAGAACAAGGTCAACACCAACTACATCGCACGCGATGTCAGCACGCTGTACATGGCGGCGAAGGACCGCCTCGACCGCGGCCAGAACAAGATCGCCGCCGAGCTGTTCGACGAGGTCGAGCGTCAGCATCCCTATTCGCCCTGGGCGCGCCGCGCGCAGCTGATGAGCGCGTTCAGCTATTATCTCGCCAAGGATCACAACAAGTCGATCCAGTCGGCGCAGCGTTTCCTGGCCATCCATCCCGGCAACAAGGACGCGTCCTATGCCTATTACCTGATCTCGCTCAATTATTACGAGCAGATCAGCGACGTCACCCGCGACCAGAAGATCACCCAGCAGGCGCTGGCATCGCTGGGCGAGGTGATGCGGCGCTACCCCAACACCCGCTATGCCTCGGACGCGCGGCTCAAGGTCGATCTGGTCAACGATCACCTTGCGGGCAAGGAAATGGAAATCGGCCGCTATTACCAGCGCAGCTCCAACTGGCTGGCCGCGACGTTGCGCTTCCGCGAGGTCGTCGACAAGTACCAGACCACCAGCCACACCGCAGAAGCCCTGTATCGCCTGACCGAATGCTATCTGGCACTGGGCATTCCGCAGGAAGCCAAGCGTTCGGCGGCGGTTCTGGGTGCCAATTATCCGGGTTCGGAATGGTATGAAAAGGCGTTCAAGCTGTCAGAAAAGCACAGCGACCTGATCACCAGCTGATCCGCACGACATTCGATCAAAAAAGCCCCGGCAGCGCGATGCTCCGGGGCTTTTTTTGTTTTCAGATCTGGCCGAACACCCAGCGCAGCACCGATTTCTGCGCGTGCAGCCGGTTCTCGGCTTCGTCCCACACCACCGATTGCGGGCCATCGATCACGCTCGTGGTGACCTCTTCCTCACGGTGTGCAGGCAGGCAGTGGAGGAACAGCGCATCGGGCTTGGCCAGCGCCATCAGCGCCGGGTTGACCTGAAACGGCATCATCGCCTTGAGCTTCGCCTCGGCATGCTGCTGTCCCATCGAGATCCAGGTGTCGGTGACGATCACGTCCGCACCCGCTGCGGCCTCGGCGGCATCGCGATGCAGCGTGACAGTGCCGCCCGCCGCCTGCGCGCGCGCGATAAAGCCCTGGTCGGGATCATAGCCTGCGGGGCAACCGATCCGAACAGTGAACTTCATCAGCCCGGCCGCCTCGATGATCGAATGCAGCACGTTGTTGCCATCGCCCAGCCACGCGACCACCAGCCCCGGCAGCGCCTTGCGGTGTTCGATGATGGTGAGCAGGTCGGCGACGATCTGACACGGGTGCGACAGGTCGGTCAGGCCGTTGATCACCGGCACGGTCGCGAAATGCGCCATGGCATCGACCTTGGCGTGATCGTCGGTACGGATCATGATGGCATCGCACATCCGCGACAGCACGCGCGCGGTATCCGCAACGCTCTCGCCGCGGCCCAATTGGGTGCTGCCCGCATCGAGGATCAGGCTGGTCCCGCCCAGCTGGCGGATCGCCATATCGAACGAGACGCGGGTGCGGGTCGAGTTTTTCTCGAACACCATCGCGAGCGTGTGCCCTTCGAGCGGCGCATCGGGGTCCGCCTTGCCGCGCGGCCAGCCATGCCGCACCGCCTTGCGATCCAGCGCATCGTTGAGCATCGCGGCAATGGCATCGTGTCCGGCATCGGACAGGTTCAGGAAATGACGGGTCATTGTGGTCCTTCCCCCCTCTCCCTTGACGGGAGAGGGTTGCGAAGACTTGGGCCTGAAAGGTCCTAGTCGCAGCTGGGAGAGGGTGAGTGCAAACGCCCCTCCCTCTCCAAGTTCGCCCAGGCACCTGCGGCGCCAAGGCTTCCTATCCTCCCCCGCCAGGGGGGAGGAGCGTTACGTCAAGCCGCCACCGGCATCGCAAAGTCGCGCGCGCCTGCCGAAAGGCGCTCGATGAACTCGTCGACATGGGCCTGCTCGATGATCAGCGGCGGCAGGATGCGCACCACATTCTCGCCCGCAGCCACGGTCAGCAGCCCGTGATGATCGCGCAGATGCGCCACAAACGCACGGTTTTCCGCCTTGTCCTTGAGCTTCAGCCCCAGCATCAGCCCCATGCCGCGCACCGAATCGAAGATCGCATCGTGGTTGGGGATTAGCTGCTCGAGCGCGCCGCGCAGTCGGTCGCTCATCGTGCGGACATGGGCCAGGAACTCGGGGTTGTCGACCACGTCGAGCACCGCCTCGCCCGCTGCCATCGCCAGCGGATTGCCGCCATAAGTCGATCCGTGCGTGCCCGCGACCATGCCGCGCGCCGCCTTTTCGGTGGCAAGGCACGCGCCCATCGGGAAGCCGCCGCCGATGCCCTTGGCGGTCGCCATGATGTCGGGTTCGATGCCGTACTGCTCATAGGCATAGAACGTCCCCGTGCGCGCGACGCCGCACTGCACCTCGTCGAGCACCAGCATCAGGTCGTGCTCGTCGCACAGGTCGCGCAGACCCTTCATGAACTCTGGGCTCGCCGGGCGGACACCACCCTCCCCCTGCACCGGCTCGACCAGGAAGCCCGCGACATCGGGACCGATCGCCGCCTTTGCCCCTTCCAGATCGTCGAAGTCGACATAGCGGAAGCCGGGCAGCAGCGGCGCGAAGCCCTTGTGCATCTTTTCCTGGTTCGACGCGCTGATCGTCGCCATCGTGCGCCCGTGAAAGGCGTTGTTGAAGGTGATCAGCACCGTGCGGTTGGCATCGCCGCCTTCGGACTGGTGATAGGCGCGCGCGGTCTTGATCGCGCACTCCACCGCCTCGGCGCCCGAATTGGTGAAGAACACCGTGTCGGCAAAGGTCGAATCGACCAGCCGCTGCGCCAGATGCTCACCCTGCGGGCTGCCGTACAGGTTGGAGACGTGAATCAGCGTCTCGGCCTGTTTCTGGATCGCCTGGGTCAGGTGCGGATGGCCGTGGCCGAGCAGGTTGACCGCGATGCCGCTGGCGAAATCCAGATATCGCTCGCCACGCTCTCCGATCAGATAACAGCCTTCGCCGCGCACCGGGCGCACGGCGCACCGGGGGTATACGGGCATAAGCGGCGTGATCGTCATGGCGGCCTCGTCCTTCTCGCAAGGGCCCCGTTTGCATGGTTCGCAAGCCAGGCAAGGCGCAGGGGGCCGCTGCACCAAACGTAAAAAGGCGACCCCGTCCAAAGGGCCGCCAGCTTGCAGGCCGCAGCTATAGCGCCGCAGGGGCCACCGGGTCAATGATCGCCGCACAAAGGGGCTGGCGGCATTCCTTATGGCTTGCTAAGGGCATGCGCCTTGGCCAGACGCACCCGTAGCTCAGCTGGATAGAGCGCTGCCCTCCGAAGGCAGAGGCCACTGGTTCGAATCCAGTCGGGTGCACCAATTTTCCACATCCGTCGCGCTGAAGACGCCATGCACCCGCCGAAGGGCGGGCCGCTGGCGTTTTAGCCTGCGGCGATTTTCTGCAAGGGTTCGCGGATGGTGCGTGCCGCCATCAGGAAACACGGTGCCGCCGCAGCATAAGCCAGGCACGCAGCAAGCAGCCCTGCGCGCATGCCGGCAGCGGACGCCTGCGCGCAGGCCAGCCCCATCTCCGCCGATGCTGCGGGGAGTGGCTTTCCACCCGGGCAGGCCACGCCATAATCACCCAGCGATTGCGCGAACGATGAAGCCGCGACGCTGTCGCTGACCAGACCGACGATCATCGGACCCATCCCGGTCCCCAGCGCGATGACGCCGATCAGGATGACTGCGGTTGCCGTGCTGCGCATGTGTGGCGGCGACATGTTCTGGACTGCGGCATAGACCGGGCCATTCTTCATGTCCCCCATGATGTTGGCCAGAAGCAGAAAGCCCAGCGCGACCTGCCAGGACGGGCTGGTGAACACCACGGCAAACATCAGACCCGCACCGGTCGCGGCGACAGCGCACATGAAAGGGTACGACCGGCCGTATTCGCCAGCATAGCGATCCGCCAGCCATCCCCCCATGAAGGTCCCGATCAACCCGGCTGCGCCGAGCCCCGCTGCCATCATCGCCCCCACCTGCGCGAGGGTAAGATCATATTGCCGAAGGAAATAGGACGCAGTGAAGACGTTGGTCGCGCCGACTGCCTGGCCGAGGAACGTCGCGCCGAACCACAGCCAGACGAACGAGCGGTTGGCGGTGAGCAGCTTGATATCGTCAAGAAACTTGCCCGACCCCTGCGTCTTGCGCGTCACCAGCGTGTTGGTCATGTCGTGGCGCGGATCACGCAGCGTCAGCCGGAGCAGCACCGCCACAAGGATGCCGGGGAGCCCGACGACGACGAATGCGGTCCGCCAACCATATTGCATCGCAACCACCCCACCGATGAGCGGCGCCATCAGCTGGGCGATCGGAATGCTCGTCGTCAGGACCGACAATGCCATCCCGCGCTGACGCGGTGGAAAATGATCCGACACCAGCGAATGGCTGACCGGCGTACACGCGCCTTCGCCGGCCCCGACCCCGATGCGCGCAAGGGCCAGCTGCGCAAAGCTGCTGGCTGCGCCGCACAGCGCGGTCATTCCCGACCAGACCGTGATCGCGATCGACAGCACGGTGACCCGGTTCAGCTTGTCGGCAATGCGCGCCGCCGGGATGCCCGAGATCGAATAAAGCAGCGCAAAGGCAGGACCGCTGATCAGCCCCAGCTGCCAATCGGCGAGCAGCAGATCCTGTTTGATCGGCTCCTGCAGGATGGCGAGCACGCCGCGGTCGAGATAGTTCGAGATGTTGACCAACACCAGCAGGAACAGCACCCAGATCTGCAAGGGTGTCCAGAACCGCCTGGCCGGGGGTTTGGCGCCATGGTCAGGCGGAGCGCTTTCCATCCCTGCCGTTGGCATGGACTGCACGTCTTGTGGGTCGCTCATGCGACTGCCTCTCCCCCCGGCATTGTGCCGGTATCCGCTTGGGCTGACCGACCACCGGAAAAAAGTCAAGTGACAAGAGTATTTGGCTATATTAATAATCGGGAATTCAGATGAATGGAGAGCAATATGGAATCTGTCAGTGAGCGCCCGATCGCCAGGCCGCTTGAAGGTGTGCGGGTGCTCGATCTCAGCCACGCTCTCTCCGGACCGACCTGCACCAGCCTGCTGGCGCTGCTGGGGGCCGATGTCATCAAGGTCGAACGCCCCGAAATCGGCGACGATTTTCGGCATTACACCGAGCATGCCGGGCTTCCGGGAATGAGCATTCCGTTTGCCGCGGCAAATGCCGGCAAGCGTTCGATCACGCTGGACCTGAAGCAGCCTGCGGCGATCAAGGTGGTGCGCACGCTGGCCCAGCGCAGCGATATGCTCGTCGAGAACTTCCGTCCCGGTGTCGCCACCAAGCTTGGCCTCGACTGGCCGTCGCTGCGCACCATCAATCCAGGGCTGGTCTATGCCTCTATCAGCGGGTTCGGGCAGACCGGGACGCTGCGCGACTGGACCGCTTACGATCATATCGTCCAGGCCATGTCGGGGATCATGTGGATGAACGGCAACCCGGACGAGGAGCCGATGAAGGTGGGCTTCCCGATCATCGACACGTTCAGCGGGTACATGGCGGTCATCGGCCTGCTGTCCGCGCTGCATCGCCGCGACCAGACGGGCGAAGGCGACTATGTCGATGTCGCGATGCTCGACAGTGCATTCAACCTGATGGGCGCCGCCATCCCAGTCTATTTCTACTCGGGCGAAGTGCGCGGGCGAACCGGCAACCGCGGCTATCGGCTAGTGGCGACGTCGGAGACCTACAAAACGGCCGACGGGTACATCTCGATCGGCGCCAATCACCATCACCAGATCGAAGCGCTGTGCCAGGTGCTGCATTGCGAGTGGCTGCTTGAGGACGAGCGGTTTGCGACCCACCGCGCGCGCGTCGACAATCACGATGCGCTGCGGGCGGCGCTCAGCGACATTTTCCGCGAACATAACGGAGAGGAGGTGGAGCCCCGGCTCGCCGCGCGGCATGTGCCGGTCGCCTTCGTCCGCAATCTTGGCCAGGTGCTGAGCCACCCGCATTTCAAGGAGCGCGACATCTTTCTCGAGGCGCAATTGCCCGGGTCGCCAGAGCCGGTGAAGATGGTCGGGCCCGGCTTCCAGCTCAGCAGCGGCAAGTTTTCATCGGGCGCGGTCCCGTCCCTGGGCGAACATACCGATGCCATTCTCGCAGAACTGGATCTCGACGCGGAAACGCTCGCCCAGCTGAAAGAGCATGCGACCGCATAGCCCTGAAACGACAAAATGATTGTAATTTCCGATGATCTAAGGAATGCTACGATTCGATCGACTATGAAAACATAGAAGACAGCGCAGACGCAGATCTGCGATGAGGGGGAGAGACCATGAAACTAGGCATCACTGTTTCCGCCATCGCCTTGTCAGCGGGGATGCCCGCAATCGCCCAGACAGCCGATTTGCCCAGCCCGGCCGAAGCCCCTGGCCTCGAGGCTGAAGAAGGCGCGCGAGGCAAGGAGATCGTGGTGACCGGGAGCCGCATCCGGGGCACGGGCCCGGTGGGCTCCAACGTGGTCTCGGTCAGCGCCGCGGAGATCGAAGCCCAGCCGACCGCGACGATCACCGAATTCCTGCGCAAGGTTCCGCAGATCCAGGGCTTCGGGGTCGATTCCTCGAGCGCAGTGGTCAGCGGCGGACAGGGCGGCACCAACACCACCCGCGGCAGCGCCATCAACCTTCGCGGCGTCGGGCCTTCGGCAACGCTGACCCTGGTCGATGGCCAGCGGCTGAGCTTCTCGGGCGTCTCGTCCAACTATGTCGACGCCAACGCCATTCCCGCAGCGGCGGTCGACCGGATCGAAATCGTCCCCGACGGTGCCTCGGCAGTCTATGGCTCGGACGCGGTCGCAGGTGTCGTCAACTTCATCCTGCGCAAGGAATTCGAGGGCATTCAGGTGCGTGGCCGCTATGGCGTGGCGGACGACTACTGGCTCGCGCAGGCCAGTTTCATGGCAGGGACCAACTGGGGCTCGGGCGGGGTCGTCTTCGCCTATGAATACACCCGCAACGATGCGCTTGGCGGCGATGAGCGCGACTTCGTACGGTTCGATCTGACCGGCCGGGGTGGCCGCGATTATCGCAACGGCCAGTGTTCGCCCGGGAATATTGTCGTGGCCGGCCGGACCTACGCCATTCCGCAGGCCGGGGTCACCCCCGCCACCGCCAGCCAGCTCGTCGCGGGCACGCGCAATCTGTGCGAAAACCTCAGTATTGCGGACGTCCTGCCCGAGGAAGAGCGGCACAAATTCTACGGCTATGCCTATCAGGAAATCGGGGACCGGCTGCGCGTCCATGTCCAGGGCATCTACTCGCTGCGCGACTACACCGCCCAGGCGATCCAGCAGGGATCGACATCGAACATCGTCAATCTGGCGGTGCCGAACACCAACCCATTCTTCGTGCGCCCGGTCGGCACGACCGCGACGACGGTGACGGTGGAATATGATTTCACTCCGCTGATCGGTCCGATCCAGCAGACCGGCTTTACCGACACGCTGTTCCTGACAGCAGGGCTGGCGTGGAACATCGACGACAACTGGAAGGTCTCGCTTGATGGCGTGTTCAGCGAGGATCGCAGCGCCCAGAACACGCGGCGCATCAACACCACAGTGCTGACCGACAGGTTGCGCAGCACCAATCCGGCGCTGGCGTTCAATCCCTTCGGCGGGGCCAACAGCGCGGACAATATCGCCGCGATCTATTCGGGCGTGTTCAATCCGTTCGCGATCAGCCGCACCCGTGGCGGTTCGCTTCAGGCCGATGGCAGCCTGTTCAGCATTGCTGGCGGCGATGTCCGGCTGGCAGTGGGGGCAGAATTCCTGCGCTACACCTCCGATGCCGGCAACGCCCAGGGCGCGCTTGCCGCCCCCACGGTCACGATCAACCCCAAGCTGGAACGCAACCAGAAATCGGCCTTTGCAGAGCTTTACATCCCGATCTTCAGCTCCGCCAACGCGACGGGCATGTTCGAGCGGCTCGATCTGTCAGCGGCTGTCCGGTACGATGATTACAGCGACGTCGGCAGCACCACCAATCCCAAGTTCGGGCTCAACTGGTCGCCTGCGCGCGGTGTCCTGTTCAAGGCCAGCTATGGCACATCGTTCCGCGCACCGGGCTTGCAGGATCTGCCGCTTCTGCGCACCGGGGCCGGGCTGACGACCGCCACCTGGACTGATCCGCTCTCCCCCACAGGCACCAGCGTCGGTTTGCAGCTCAACGCAGGCAACCCCAACCTCAGCCCGGAAAGCGCGGAAACCTGGTCGATCTCGGCCGAACTCAACCCCGGCCTTGTCCCGGGTCTGCGGCTGGCAGCGACCTATTTCAACCTGCTCTACAAGGACCTGATCGGGTTTCCGCCGCGAACGACCAGCAGCCTGCTCGACCCGAATTATGCCTTTGCCGTCACCCGCAACCCCACCGCCGCGCAGATCACCGCGCTGACCTCGCAGGGGCTGAGCCTGCAGGGCGTCGTGCCACCTGTTATCGCGTTTCTGTATGATGGCTCGGCCCAGAACCTGGGTTCGATCCATACCGACGGTTTCGATTTCGATGCCAGCTATGCATTCGATGCTGCAGGCGGTGAGCTGACGCTGGGCTTCAACGGCACCTACACCTTGGGCTACGACTTTGCGGTGACCCAGATTGCGCGGCCTTTGGACCGGGCTGGCGACATCAGCTTCCCTGTGGTGTTCCGCGCCCGCGCCTATGCCGGTTTTCGTTCGGGTGGGTTCACGGTCAACGCGCTGGTCAACCACGTCAGCGGCTATACCAACACGCTGGTGACGCCCGAACAGAATGTCGGCAGCTGGAACCCCGTCGATATCGACATCAGCTATGAGTTCAAGGACAGCGGCGTGCTGAACGGGCTGGCGCTCGGGCTGTCGGTGACCAACCTCTTCGATCAGGACCCGCCGTTCGTCAACATTCCCGGCGGCTGGGATCCGGGTCAGGCAAGCGCGCTCGGTCGGCTGGTGGCGTTCACGTTGACCAAGAAATTCTGATGAGTGAAGTCGAGGGTGAACCGCCGCTCGCACGGTTCGGCGGTTCACCGCCGCCGCGGGCACCCTGGCTGGCTGAGGCGCTGGCCACGGCGCCGGATCGAAGCGAATTTTTGTGCGACGGTGCAGCCATCGAACTGCTGACATGGGGTGAAAGAGGACGGCCGGGGCTGCTGTTTCTGCATGGCAATGGCGGCCACGCCGACTGGTGGAGCTTCATTGCCACCTATTTTGCCAAAGATCGGCGATGCGCGGCAATCTCGTGGTCGGGAATGGGTGGATCGGGCTGGCGCGACCAGTATTCGATCGAAGCCTATGCCCGCGAGCTGGTCGGTGCGATCGATGCTGCAGGACTGGCCGATGCCGGGCCCCCGGTTGTCATCGGGCACAGCTTTGGCGGCATTCCCCTGATGTATGCAGCGGTCCATCACACTGACCGGCTGCGCGGCGGAATCATGGTCGACAGCTTCGTCCCGCCACCCGAGCGCAAGAAACCCGGCTGGGCGGTATCCGGCAGGAGCCCGCCGCGCTATGCCAGCGAGGCCGAGATCATCATGCGCTATCGTTTCGCCCCGCATCAGGACAGCGCGCATCCCGATATCGTCGATTATCTTGCGCGCCATTCGGTGCGCGAGGTCGCAGCCGATACGCCGCCTGGCAGGCAATGGACCTGGCGGTTCGATCCGCGGATGTGGGCGACACTCGATCGCAGCGCCGCCGATCCGCTGGTCGAGCAGGCCAATCTGCCGATCGGGATGATCTATGGCGAGTGCTCGGCGCTGGTGACGGCTGATCATGTTTCGCAGCTGGCGTCGCGGCTGCCCGATTGCCGGTTTGCTGCGGCCATTCCGCATGCCCGTCACCACATCATGGTGGATGAACCGATCGCGCTGATAGCCGCACTGCGGGTCGGCATCGCTGCTTTGGAGCAAAAACCATGAAGGCCTGGACGAGCGCATCTCCCGGAGGCCCGGAGACATTAGTGCTGGCCGACCTTCCGATCCCCGAAGCCGGGCCGGGCGAGGTCGTGGTCGAGGTGGCTGCCTGCGGCATCAATTTTCCGGATTCGCTGATCATCAACGATCTGTACCAGACGCGTCCGCCAAGGCCGTTCGTCCCGGGAGGCGAGATCGCAGGCACCATCACGGCGCTGGGCTCCGGTGTCACCGGCCTGGCAGCAGGCGACCGGGTAATTGCGCGCACGGCCTGGGGCGGGCTGGGGCAATATATAGCGGTGCCTGCCGAGAAATGCGCGTTGATGCCTGATGATATGGGATTTGCCGAGGGATCCGCGTTCCTCTTCACTTATGCGACATCCTATCACGCGCTGGTCCAGCGCGGCCGGATCGCACGCGGAGACCGCCTGCTCGTTCTGGGCGCGGCGGGTGGCACGGGGGCTGCAGCCATCGAGCTGGCCAAGGCCTTTGGCGCTCATGTCTGCGCGGCGGTGTCGAGCGAGGAAAAGGCGAAGTTTGCCCGCGAATGCGGCGCAGATGACACGGTGATCTACCCCCCCGGACCGCTGGACAAGGATGCGGCCCGGGCGCTGGGCGCGCAGTTCAAGAGCGCGGGCGGCGAACGCGGCTTCGATCTGGTCTATGATCCGGTCGGTGGCGATTATGCCGAACCGGCGCTGCGGGCATTGGGCTGGAAGGGCCGGTATCTGGTGGTCGGCTTCACCGCGGGCATTCCCCGGCTTCCGTTCAACCTCCCGCTGCTCAAGGGCTGCGAGATCGTTGGCGTGTTCAATGGTGGGCTGAATGCCAATGAACCGCACGTCGCGGCAGACAATGTTCGTGAGCTGATCGCACTTTTTGAACAGGGCAAGGTGCGCCCCCGGGTCTCGCGCGTCTATGATTTTGCCGATGCACCCCACGCAATCGCGGCGATTGCCGGACGCGGGGCGCTGGGCAAGCTTGTCGTCCAGGTGGGAGATTTCGCGCATGGCTGAAACCCCGCTTGATCGCCTGCGGATCGCTTATGCCGATCCGCATGGCATCGCCCAGGCGCGCAAGGCGGCAGGCGCAAGGCTGATCGGCTATTTCCTCAATTCGGTTCCGGTCGAGCTTATCCTGGCGGCGGGGCTCGATCCGATCCGGCTGCGGGGGATGCCTGCCGACACGCCGCAGCGCGCCGGCGCCTATATGGAGGAGTATTTCGATGGAGAGGTGCGCGCCATCTTCGAGGCGCTGCTGGCGGACCGCTATGCGCTGCTCGACCTGCTGGTGGTCCCCCGCTCGTCGGAGGTCTACCTTCAGCTCTACTATCTGATCCGCGAAATTCCCCGCTGGGAGCCGCAAGCCCGGCTGCCCGAGACCAGCCTGTTCGATCTGCTGCAGACACCGGGCTATCCAACGGCGCGCTACAATCTGGGGCGGATGAAGGCTCTCGCCACGCAGCTCTGCGAGATCGGCGGAAGGGGCGTCGATGATGCTGCACTGGCCGAGGCGATCAGCGCAGCAAACAGATTGCGTACCGCTTTGGCAAACGCTGCGGCCTTGTGGCGTGGGCCTTCGCCACGATTGAGCGGCAGCGATGCCCTGTGCGTGATCGGTGCTGCCAGCGTGCTGGATCCTGCCGATGCGATCGCGCAGATCAACGCGCTGGTTGCCGAACCGCCACCGGAACTGGTGCGCAGCGGACCCCGGCTGCTGATCAAGGGCAGCCCGCAACACGACATCCGGTTCACATCGCTGGTCGAATCCTGCGGCGCTGTGGTTGTGGCGCATGATCATCTGGGAGGTGACCGCACCTTCGAGACGCTGGTTAGCGAAGAGGGCAACCCATGGGAGGCGCTGGTGCACCACTATCAGCGCGAGATCCCCGGTCCGCGCGCCTATCCCCAAGCCCGCGAGGATACCCGGTTCATCGCGTTGGCAGAAGCAGCTGCGGTCGATGGCGTCATCATCCTGCACGACGAGTGGGACGACACTTTGGGCTGGGAGTATCCCGACCAGAAAAGGCTGCTCGATGCGCGCGGGCTGCCGGTGCTGTTCCTCAAGCGCCAGCCCTATTTCGATCCTCCGCAAGACGAACAGCGCCGGGCGGTCACTGCCTTTATCGAAAGCATCACGGGAGGCGCGGCATGAGCGAACCTCAGGAAAAGATGGCCGCCACCCTGGCCGCGCAGGCGCATCAGAAGGAGACGCAGGCGCGCTTTCGCACCGAGGTGATCGAAGGCGGCGGGGACTACGTCATCGCCGATGCGGTGACCCCGCACGAGATCTTCCACACGCTGGATATCCCGGTGATCTCGCTCGCCTGGTATTCGGCGGTGATCGCCGCCAAGCGCCTGTCGCCTTATTATTTCGAGCTTATGGATCAGCTCGGCTATCATGACGGTCTGCCGCGCTATGGCAGCCTGCCGTTCATGACCACGCTGGATGGCGACCCGGAGCGCGCGCCTTATGGCGGGTTGCCCAAGCCGATGCTGATCCTGGAGAGGCTGCGCGGCGATTTCGGCCAGAAGATCGGCGAGCAATGGTCGCGCGCGTTTGGCGGAGCGCCGCTGGTGGCGCTCGATTCCTCGTCGGTGAGCGAACTGCGGCCGTCCTGGTACACCCGGTCCCAGCACGATTGGGAAGAGCTTTACGAGACACCCAGGCTAGACTTCCAGGTCGAACAGTTGCGCGGGCTGATTGCCGTCAGCGAAACGCTCTCGCATCGCAACCTCGATATGGCGGAGTTTCGCGCGGTGATGCACCGGGTCAACCGCGCAGGCGAACTGGTCGACAAGGCCAAGCAGATCATCGCGCGAACGCGGCCCGCGCCTGTCGCTCTGCCCGAACAGCTGACCAACATCATGGCCGCAACCTGGTCGCGTGGCAGCCAATGGGCGATCGATCACCTTCAGGCCTATTGCGACGAGCTCGAGATGCGCGCCGAAAAGGGCGTGGCGGCATGTCCGAACGAGCGGGTGCGGCTGTTGTGGGTGAACAACGGCCTGTGGTTCAACACCGCATTCTACCGCGCGTTCGAGGAGAAATACGGCGCGGTGTTCGTGTGGTCGATGTATTCGAATTTCTTCTCGGATGGCTATCGCAAGTATTTTGGAGAAGACGATGATCCGCTAAGAGCGCTTGCGGCGCGGCACATTTCGATGAATGAGCAGCTGCATCTGCCCGGATGGATGTCCGAATGGATCATCCAGCAGGCGCGCGACTATCAGTGCGACGCGGCGGTGATGCTGGTCCCTGTCGGGGACCGCATGGCCTCGTTTGGCACCAAGTTGTGCGCGCTGGCGCTGGAGCAGGCCGGCATTCCGGTGCTGACGCTGACCGCGAGCATGGTCGATGCGCGGTTGTGGGACAATGATGCGATGATCGCCAGGGTCGAAGCATTTCTGGAAGATAGAGTGATGACATGAAGCGCGATGATCCAACCCGGCTGTATGCAGAACCCGCCCCGCCAGGCGCGTCGGTGCGTGGTGTGGCCGACAAGTTCTCGATGGGCGTGCTCGACGAGCTGCTCAACTTCCGCCTGCGCCGGATCCGCAACTGCCTGACCGAAAAGTACCGCAACGAAACGCTGAAGATGGGCCAGCGCGCCGGCGCGTTCAGCATCCTGGCGGTGATCGCGGCGAACCCGGGCATTTCGCAGATCGATCTCGCGCGCTTTGCCGGGTACGACCAGACGGCGCTGGTCGGCATCATCGACGACATGGAGGCGCGCGGCTGGACGACGCGGACGCGCGACCCCGCCGATCGCCGCCGCCATCAGGTCCACATCACCGATGCCGGACGCGAAGCGCTGGACGAGCTGTTTGCGGCTGCAGTGGAAAACGAACGCGAAGCGCGCGAGGCGCTGTCTCCCGAAGAGCTCGACGTTTTCCGGGTGTGGCTCGACCGCATTTACCGCAAGCTGCTCTAGGCGGGCGCGGTGCGGATCTGCGTCTTCGGGGCAGGAGCCGTTGGCGGCAATCTGGCGGTTCGGCTGGCGCTGGCCGGAAACGAGGTTTCGCTCGTTGCACGCGGCGCTGCACTGGCCGCGATCAATGCCCACGGGCTGCAGGTACTGGCTGGCGACGACGCCCTCGAAGCTCGGCTCAGCGCGAGCGATGACCCGGCGAGCCTGGGCCCGCAGGACGCCGTGATCGTGGCCGCCAAAGCCCATCAGCTGCCCGCGTTCGCCGCAACCGCAGCCCCCCTGCTGCATCGCGATACGCTGGTTGTGTTCGCCCAGAACGGCATTCCCTGGTGGTATCCGGCCGCAGGATTGCAGCCGTTGCTCGATCCCGATGGGGCTGTGGAACGCGTGGTCGGTCGGGAACGGAGCACAGGCGCGGTGATCTATTCGGCGAACGCAAAGCTGGCACCGAACATCATCCGCAACACCTCGCCCCAGCGCAACCGGCTGACGATCGGCGCCGTGGATCCAGGCTCGCAGGCCCGCGTTGCGCAGCTCAGACAGGTGCTGCGCGCCGCAGGAATCGAATCGCCCGACACCGACGATCTGCGCGCCGCAATCTGGCAGAAGCTGATCGGCAACGCGTCGGTTTCGGTGCTTTCGTTCCTGGATGAACGGACCTCGCGCGAGGTGTTCGACGATGCCTGGCTTGGCCCGGCGGGTGCGGCCATCGCCGAAGAGCTGGCGGCAGTCGCGCGCGCCGAAGGCCTCGTAATAGACGCAGCCAGGGCCGCCCCCGCGCCCGGGCACTTCAGTTCGATGCTGCAGGATTCGCGCGCCGGGCGACCGATCGAGGCAGCAGCCTTGCTGACCGCACCGCAGCTGATTGCACGGCAGCACGGCATCGCGACGCCATGCTTCGATCTGCTGTGCGGGCTGGCCTATGGCAAGGCGGCCCGCCTGCAGGCACAGGCTCGGGCAACGGCGGACCTTGGCTGATGGAGGTCAGGCGCGGCAATCCGCCCAGGGCGCTGCAAACCCAGGCGCCGGATGTCTCGACGCCGCCGGGAGCCTCCGGCCTTGCGCCCGAGGTGCACTTCGCGCAGCTGCGCGCGCAGTGTCCGGTCGCGCTGCAGGCAGGAAGCGGCACAAATGGCGCAGGGCGGGCCGCATGGGTGCTCACGCGGTACGATGACATCGTCGCCGCTGCGAACGATCCCGAAACCTTCGGGCAATCGCAGCGCTTTGCCGGTGAACGCAGACCGCCGCTGGAATCGAACCCGCCCGAACACCGCATCTGGCGGCGGATGCTGCAGCCCTATTTCCTGCCCAAGGCGATCAACCAGATGGAGCCCTTCACTCGCGCGCTGGCGCGAGACCTGCTCGCGCCGATGCTCGCCACCGGAAGCGGCGATGCGGCACACGGCGTTGCGCGGCCCTTGCCGCCTCAGATCCTGTTGCGCTGGCTTGGCCAGCCTTCGGAGGATTGGGAGACGATCAAGCTCGCATGCGAACACGCCTATTTCCAGGGGTCGCCGAATCCCGACGAGCGCGCAGCCTTCGAGGAGGCAGAGGCGCTGCTCTGGCATTATGCGCGCGACACTGTCGCTTCGCGGATCGAGCGAGGCACACACGAGGCAGCCGACGATCCGGTTTCGGCCATGCTCGCCGCCATGCCGACCGAGCCCGCGGTCACTCGCCCGCTGATCGACGGCGTGGTGCGGCTCCTGCTGGCGGCGGGTCATGATTCGACGACCAGCGCGCTTGGCATGTGCATCGGCTTCGTCGCGGGCGATGAGCCTTTGCAACAGAGCCTGCGCAGCGATCCCACCCGAATTCCCGCAGCGATCGAAGAGATGTTGCGGCTGCGCACCCCGGTGCTGCAGATGCCGCGCACGGTCATGGCAGACACCGTGGTCGGCGGGAGGGAGCTGGCAGCCGGCGACAGCGTGCTGCTGGCTTTTGCATCGGGTAATCGCGACGCGTCAGTCTTCGAAAATGCGGAATGCTTCGACATGGGCCGTCGCTCGGGCCAGCATATCGCCTTCGGCGTCGGCATCCACCGCTGTATCGGCAATATCCTTGCACGCCAGGAAATCCGCGTGGTGCTGGAAGAGCTTCTGGCGGCAACGCGCAGCTTCAGACCCGACGGGGAAATCGAGCACGAGTTCTGGCACCCTTACGGTCTGCGCCGACTGCCGCTCAGCCTCGTTCCACGCTAGGGGTTGCGGGGCATGGAGGGGTCGGGTTCGCGCATCGCCAAGTTCGGGGGTGGAAAAACTGCAATGACGCCGGCTCGACGTGGCAGTTCTCGCATCTCTCCGGATGAACGCCGCGCGATTCAGGTCAGCGACGAGAGCCTGCGCGCCCTGGCCCGGCGCTATGGCATAAATCCCAAGACGGTCGCCAAATGGAAACAGCGCGCAGACACAGCCGACCGCCCTTGCGGCCCAAGGCCCGGCAGCCGCTGCAAGCTTACCGCCGAGGAAGAGGGCATAATTGTCCATTTCCGTGAGTACACGCTGCTGCCACTGGACGATTGCCTCTACGCGCTGCAGGCGCAAATTCCGCATCTCAGCCGCTCGTCTCTGCATCGCTGCCTGCAGCGCCATGGGGTCAACCGGCTTTCGGCTGCACCCGGCGGCCCCAGCGTAGGCGGCGTGATCAGGCAGGATTCGTCGGTTCTGGGCGACCTCCACATCGATAGCGCGCAGGTGCGCTCGACCGACGGCACGCACCATCTGTTCAACGCGATCGAGCAGGCCAGCAAGTTCGTTTTCGTGCAGATGGGTGCGCAAGGCGATTCACATGCGGCAGCGGACTTTCTCGCCGCGCTGACACGGTGCAATCCCTGCCGCATCCGCCGCGTCTTCACGCTCGAGGACGCGCCCTTCGGTTCGCCAGGCTCAGACACGCCCTTTGCGCAGGCCTGCCGGCAGCACGGGATCGAACACTGTCTCGCAGACGCGCCCGATCCGTGGATCCGCAACTCGGGCTCGCGGATCGGAGATCTGCTGCACGACGTGACCTTCACGAGCGAGGCCTATCTCGTCCGCCTGCTCAGCCAGTTCGTCCACGCCTACAACTTCCGGCGGCGGCTCAAGACCTTGCGCGGCAAGACGCCTCACGAGTTCCTCTGCCAGGCGTGGGCCGAGTGTCCCGATCGCTTCCGCGCCGACCCGCACCATGGATTACTGGGACTGGAATTCGCGTACGGCTGATCGGACGGTGCGATAAGGCTGCGGGACATCGACGGGGCATCGGGCCCCGCGCTTCCGGAGAGCACCCCATGCACCCGACCGCAGAGCGCATTCCAGCGACCGTCCCGCCAGAACTGGTGCACGAGGCAGATTTCGACGCGCTGACGTCCGAGGGCAACGACCCGTGGGCGGCGATCGCCCGGCTGCATGAAGGGCCGCCGGTGATCTGGATGACGCATGCCAATTACGGTCGTCCCGGCTGGGTCCTGACCCGTCAGGACGTGATCAACGAAGCCTTTATCGACTATGAGCACTTTTCCTCGGAGCGCCCGGGAATGATCGCCGACATGCTGGGCGAACCGGTGCGCCTCAACCCGATCGAGATCGATCCGCCGCGCCACCACGCCTACCGGCAGGTGCTCAATCCGTTTTTCACCCCCAAGGCGATGAAGGAATTCGACGATCCGGTCCGACGGTGCTGCCGCGAACTCATCGCCCAGTTCAAGGATCGCGGCGAATGCGAGTTTGCGCAAGAATTTGCGGTCCGCTTTCCATCCTACATCTTCCTCGACCTGATGGACATGCCGCGCGACCGGCTGGGAGACTTCATCGGCTGGCAGGACCAGCTGATGCGCGGGACCGATCCCATGGTTCGCGTCGGCGCGGCGCGTTCGATCTATGCGTACCTCAAGGAGCACATGGCCGCCCAGCAGCGCAACCCGACCACGGCCTTGCTGCGCGGCATGGTCGGCGCCGAGATCGACGACCGGCCGATCGATTATTACGAGCTGATGGGCATGTTCTATGTGCTCTATGTCGGCGGGCTCGATACGGTCTATTCGACGATCGGCTGGATCATGCACCATCTGGCCAAGGATCGCGACCTTCAGGCCAGGCTGCGAGCCGACCTATCGCTGGTGCCGCAGGCGATCGAGGAGTTCTGCCGCGCCTTCTCCGTGGTGGTAACCCACCGCCAGGTCGCCAAGGATTTCGTGTTCCACGGCGTCCCGATGAAGAAGGGCGACGAGGTCAACCTGCCGATCATGCTCGCGAACCGTGATCCGGCGGTGCACGAGAACCCGCACGTCATCGATATCGACCGCAAGCCGCGCCACATCGCCTTCGGGACGGGAACGCACAACTGCGTCGGGATCCATCTCGCCAAGCGCGAGCTGCGGATCGTGATCGAGGAATTCCTCACGACCTTTGCCGACATCCGCCTCAAGCCCGGCGAAACCCCGCGCTATCACACCGGCAGGACGTTCGGCTTCGATTATCTGCCTCTGGAACTGGATCAGCGCAGTTGACCCTCGCCGGCGCTCGCAAACGGGATAGGAAACGCATGACCAAGATAAACTTCGAAGGGCAGGTCGTGATTGTCACCGGGGCAGGCGGCGGCCTCGGCAAAGTCATCGCGCAGGACATAGCCAGGCGCGGCGGCACGGTCGTCGCAAACGATCTGGGCGGATCGGTCACCGGCGAGGGCAGCGAGACTTCGGCGAGCTATGCCGACCAGGTCGTCGACGCCATCTGCGCAAAGGGAGGCTGCGCGGTCGCCTCGTATGACGATGTCGCAACCGCAGCCGGAGCCGCGCGCGTCGTCGAGGCGGCGATGGACCATTTCGGCCGGGTCGATGCCGTGATCGCCAATGCTGGCACAATGCGGTACGGAGACTTCGAAAGCCTGACGCTCGATGATCTCAATGCACTTTTCGCGGTCCATGTCGGTGGCTCGTGGAACATCGCACAGGCCGCGTGGCCCATCATGAAGCGCCAGGGCTATGGCCGCGTGGTCTTTGCCACCTCTTCGGGTGGCATGCTCGGAAATGCCCGCCTGAGCGCCTATGGCGCGGCCAAGGGCGGCGTGATGGGGCTGATGCACGGCCTGGCTGAAGCCGGAGCGCCGCTGGGGATCTTGTGCAACGCCTATATGCCCAACGCCTATTCGCGGATGACGGCAGACATCTCGCCTGGGGATCTGGGGGACAACCCCTGGGCAAGGGCGCTTGGCCCCTATTTCGATCCGGCGCATGCCGTGGGGCTGGTGACGTATCTGGCGAGCGATGCCTGCAGGACGCATCACGGAATCTACTCCGCGCTCGGCGGACGGATAGGCCGGGCCTTTGTCGGAATCACCGATGGCTTCATGAGCGATACCCCGCCCACAGCCGAGACGGTGGCCGAATACTGGCCTGCCCTGTGCGACCCTGCGCTGGGATACACCATTCCGAAGGACAACAGCGACGAATGGCGCATCGTCGCCGACCAGCGAGGCATCACGCTGGATTAGCCGCCGGTCATTTGGCCAGAAACCGGTGCAACCGGGCGACAACGCGTAGGCCAGCGGAGATGGCTTAAGGGTCGCAGCCGGGCCACCAGCTATTCCACCACCAGATAGAACCGCGCCTTGCGCTTGGCCGGGTTGATGACGTGGATCAGGTGCCGCTGCGTGAACACCGGGACCCATTCGCAGATCGGCCGCGATGCGGTGTGCTGGCAGACGGACTGCGACGTCCCGTCGACCACCTGCAGCCGCAGCTCCACCGCATCGGGCGATGACAGCGCAATCGAGGCCTTCTGGCCCGAGAGGAAGGTCTGTTCGATGCGGACGTCACCGCCCGCGCCGAGCATGCCGTGGCGATAGCCGGGGCCGAGCGCGCGTCCGCGCAGCGGCGGGGCCTGATCGGGGAGCCGCGCCTCCCACTGGGCGGTCGTCGCGGCGGTGGCATCATCCAACGGCCGAGCGCCCATGCCCCTGATCATCGCGAGCGGCCTGGCAAGCGCGCTGTCGTTGCCGGCCTGGACGGCGGCGTCCGCGCTGGCCAGCGCATCGGCGAGCCGCGCGGCGCCCGATTGCGGTGCTGCAGCCGGGGGCCCAGCAAGCTTAGTGCTCGATGCGCCCGGGGCACAGGACGCCAGCGCAGTCGCCAGCATACCTGCCATCAGGGGAATGCGCACGCGGATCATGCCGCCTCCTTGCTGAGCTGGAAACAGGCGCCTTGGGGACTGTCAATTAGTCCCAGCGTGAGGCCATGCCGCTCGGCAATCGCGCGCGCCAGCGCCAGGCCCAGCCCGCTTCCCGGCTGGCGCTGGTCGACATTGCCGCTGCGATAAAAGGCCTCGAAGATCCGCGCTCGATCGCCCTCGGGAATTCCGGGGCCGTCGTCCGCGATCGTCAGCACGGGACCTGTGGCGAGCGACACCGTCACGCTGCCGCCTGCGGGCACATATTTGAAGGCATTGTCCAGCAGATTGGTCACCAGTCGCCCCAGATGCGCCTCCTCGCCCTCGATGAACACGTCCGGCGCGATATCCCACGCAAAGCGGTGTCCCGATTCCTCCGAGCTGTCGGCATAAAGCTCGCAGATGCCGCGCAGCATGCCGGACAGATCGATGCGCTTCAATCCGGTCCGATCGCCGCGCCGCGCCTTGCTGGCGGCGATATCTAGCAAGGATTCGAGCGTGCCGACCAGATGACGGATATCGCCGCGCGCCGCGACCAGCGCTTGCGCCGTCGCCGGATCGGGCTGACCCTCGAGCAGCTTGGCAAGCCGCCGGTCGAGATGCATCACCGGGGTGCGGATTTCATGCGCGACTTGATCCGACGTATCGCGATAGGCCTCCATAAGATCACGCATGCGGGCGAGCGAGGCGGCGCTGTGGCCGGCAAGCTCATCGATCTCGTCGCCCCTGTTGTGATTGGCACCCTTGCCATCGACCAGTGCGCCATCGGCCGCCGCGCCATCGGCCAGACTGCGGAGCGGCTTGCCATCGAGGCTGCGAAACGCGCGGTTGATCGCTTCGACACGGTGCTTGAGATTGCCCCCGGCGCTGCGTCCGAACAGCCCGATGACCAGCGCAAACACCAGACCCCCGCCCAGGAATACCAACGCGATGCGACCCAGCAGCGGCTGGCCATCGCCCGCCTCCTGCGCGACCACCAGCTTCAGGTCGGGGCCAAGCTGCGTCGCGCGGGCATAGACATGGGTGGCGTTGCCGATGCGGATGAAGCCACTTTCCGACACGCGCGCATCGAGCGCAGGCCAGGCGGCGATGTCGCCTGCAATCCGCGCGCCCTTTGCATCGGCCAGCAGATAGTGCGGCAGGCTGCCATCGGCGGGGCGGATCATCAGCCGGTCGCCGATGCGCCGCGCCAGCTCGTCGCGCCCGCCGCTGGCATGGATATCGACAAGCCCCGCCAGATCGACATCGACCGCCTCGCGCGCGGATGCCTCGAGCGTCGCGCGGATGGTCTGGTCGGTAACCAGCCACAGTCCTGCGACCAATACGCCCGAAAGGGCGATGGCCATCACCACGATGCGGGTGAAAATGGAACGGCGGGCAGCGCGGGTCATCGGCCGTCGAGCAGCCTGTAGCCCGAACCCCAGATCGTCTCCAGCGCAGGCGTGGCAAAGCCGTCCTCGAGCTTGCGCCGCAGCCGCCCGATATTGACATCGACCACATTGGTCTGCGGGTCGAACGCCATGTTCCACACATCGCGCAGCAGCATCTCGCGGGTGACGATCTCGCCGGCATTGTCCATGAAATAGCGGAACAGTTCGAACTCGCGCGGGCTGAGCGCGAGGTGCCGGTTCTGGCGAAAGGCGGTGCGCGCCTTCACATGGCATTCGAACGCGCCGAACAGGATCACCGCGCTATGCTCCTGCCCCGACGCGCGCCGGTGCAGCGCGCGGATTCGCGCCATCAGCTCCATCGCCTCGAACGGCTTGGCCAGATAATCATCCGCGCCCGCTTCCAGCCCTTCGGAGCGGTCGCTGGTGCGGCCCAGCGCCGAGAGCATCAGCACCGGCGTGCCCACGCCGCTTTCGCGCAGCCGCCGCAGGATGGTGAGACCGTCGAGATCGCCCAGCATCCGGTCGAGAATGATGACATCGAACTTTTCCAGACCGGCGCGCAGCAGACCGCCCGCACCGCTGTCTTCCCACACCAGCTGATCGCCGTTCTCGCGGGCCAGCTGGCGCACCTCGGCGGCGGCGCGCTGATCGTCCTCAACATACAGGATCTTCATCATGTGCGTTACACCTGTCCTGCCCCAGCCCTGCCCAGTCCTGCCCGCAGGCCAACCGGCGATCCGGGTTTATGGCCCATGGACCGCGCATCGGGCAACCACGGCCTTGATCCGATCGTCCGGGCTTGAGCGCTTCCTTCTAGCAAGCCTGGCACAATAAGCTTGTTACAAATCCCGTTAGGGCGCGCGCGAACCGTGCTGGGCCGGTTGGCCGACTCCCCGCGACCGCGCAGGCTTGAACGGCCAAGCCTTTCGGAATTGCAGGCGAAAGCGTGAAATTTTCGGATAGGTCGGGTCTCTAACGGATTTTGTCATCTTTCGTTCAATGCTTGTAACGCGCAAGAATCGCAGCCACCGCCTAACCTGCCTTCATCAAGCAACGCTCTGCAGGAGGCACCTCATGAAAGCCCGCACACAGTTCGCATCGGCATTGTCTGCCGCCGCTTTCGCAGCCCTGGCAGTTGCACCGGCGCATGCGGGCAAGCCGCCCGCCGAGGTCGAGGTCACCAAGTGCGCGACGCCCCATGGCTCGATCGCGATCACCGATGGCGACACCCAGGGCTGGGCCAAGATGGGCCTGTCCAGCCCGCGCGGCATGCTGGGCGCGATCGTGCAGCAATCGGGCTGCTTCACGCTGCATACCGGCGCCGAGGGCAGGCCTGCAGACTATCTGATGTCCGCCGTGGCAGGGTCGCAGGAAGAGATCGACCGCACCATGGACGCCGCCAAGGGCGCGCTGACCACCGGGCTGGTGCATTCGGGCGCAGCCGGCGCGATCCTCTCCAGAGTGCCGTTCGGCGGCGCGATGTTCGGGATGCTGGGCGGTCTGGGCGGCAAGAAGAAGACGGTTACCGCCGGGCTTCGCCTGGTCAATCCGGCCAACGGACAGACGCTGCTGTCGGGCAGCGGCCAGAGCCAGAAATCGACCATCAGCGTGCTCAGCAGCACCGACTGGGTCGCGGCCAGCCAGGGGCAGCTCGGTCAGTACGGATCGTCGGCGGATGGCAAGATGCTGACCAGCGCGTTTATCGAGGCGTACAATACGCTGGCATCGCAGGCAGGCGCATTGGCACCCGTGCAACCTGCCGCGCCAGCCGCAGCCGAGACGGCGAAATATATCGTCGCGGTGGACACCAAGATGCGCGCCACCGCAGCGGCCGAGGCACCCGAGGTCCGCGCGCTCAGGGCAGAGACCGCGCTGATCCCGACCGGTCAGAAGGAAGGGCTTTTCGTCGAGGTGACAGACACCTACGGCACCAAGGGATGGGTTTCGGTGGAGGACCTGCGTTAGATTGCGACCCGAGCGCAAGCTTTCCACCGTCAGGAGGGCGCCATCCGCAAGGTTGGCGCCCTTTCCTGTTTGCAGCAGGTCAGTGCGAGGCGGCTGCGTTCCGGCTCAGGACCGGTGAAGTCCCGTTAGAGCGGCAACCCGACATAATTTTCGGCGATTGCGGTCTGCATCGCGGGCGAGTTGGCGAGATAATCGAGCTCGGCGATCTGCATGCGGCGCTCGAAGGCGCCCTGCTCGGGAAAGCTGTGCATCAGCTTGGTGAGCGACCAGCTGAAGCGCTCCGATTTCCAGATCCGCGCCAGGGCGCGGCGCTCGTAGCCGAGCAGCCCGGCTTCATCGCGCTGGCGATAATGGCCGATCAGCGCGTCGGACAGATAGATGACATCGGACGCGGCAAGGTTCAGGCCCTTGGCGCCAGTCGGCGGCACGATATGCGCCGCGTCACCGGCGAGAAACAGCCGTCCATGGCGCATCGTCTCGAAGACATAGGAGCGCAAAGGAGCGATCGACATCTCCAGCGCCGGGCCGCGCGTGACGCCGTGCTGCGAAATGCCGTTGAAGCGGCCTTCGAGCTCGTCCCACAGCCGGTCCTCCGACCAATTGTCGATGCTCTCGCCCTGCGGCACCTGGATGTAGTAGCGGCTGCGCGTCGGCGATCGCATCGATGCGAGCGCGAATCCGCGCGGGCCGTTGGCGTAGATCAGTTCGTCATGACAGGGCGGCACATCGGCGAGGATGCCCAGCCAGCCGAACGGATATTCATGGGTGTACTCGCGTACCAGGTTTGCGGGAATGGCGCGGCGTGAGGGGCCGTGGAAGCCGTCGCATCCGGCGATGAAATCGCATACGAGCGTGTGCGCGACGCCATCTGCGACATAGGTCACGCTGGGATGATCGCTGTCGACATCGTGCAGCGCCAGATCGGCCGCCTCGAACACGATGTTCAGCCCGCGCTCGGGGGCTGCGTTGATCAGGTCACGGGTAAGCTCGGTCTGGCCATAGACCACCACGTTGCGCCCGGTCAGCGCCTTGATGTCGATGCGCACGATCATGTCGCCATCGGCGAGGTTGAAGCCGTCCTCGACCAGCCCTTCGGCATCCATCCGCGCCCCCAGCCCCAGCCGGTGCATGATGTCGGTGGTCACCGTCTCGAGCACCCCTGCGCGGATGCGGCTTTCGACATGCGCGCGGGTCTGGCGTTCCAGCACCACGCAGTCGATGCCCTCGGCCTTGAGCAGATGGCCCAGCATCAGCCCGGCAGGACCCGAGCCGATGATCGCGACCTGGGTGCGCTGGGCCGTCATGCGCCGAGCTGCCGTTCGAGATCGCCGAGCACCCGGTAGCAATCGAGCACTTGAGCAACAGAGCTGTTGGGCTCGCGTCCTTCGCGGATCGCGGCGATGAACTCGCGGTCCTGCAGTTCGATGCCGTTCATCGATACAGCGACCTTGGAGACATCGATCGGCTCTTCCTTGCCGTTCACCAGATCGTCGTAGCGCGCGATATAGGTCGCGGTGTCGCCGATATAGCGGAAGAAGGTGCCCAGCGGGCCTTCGTTGTTGAAGCTCAACGACAGCGTGCAGATCGCGCCGCTCTCGCTCTTGAGTTGGATCGACATGTCCATCGCGATGCCGAGTTCGGGATGGATCGGCCCCTGCAGCGCGCGCGCATCGACGATCCGTCCCGCCTGATAGGCGAACAGATCGACGGTGTGCGCGGCATGGTGCCACAGCAGATGGTCGGTCCAGCTGCGCGGCTCGCCCTTGGCGTTGATGTTGCGGCGGCGGAAGAAATAGGTCTGCACATCCATCTGCTGGATGTTCAGCCTGCCGCCCGTGATTTCGTTGTGCACATACTGGTGACTGGGATTGAAACGGCGGGTGTGGCCGACCATGCAGACAAGGCCCGTCTCGCGCTGCTTGTCGACGACGGCTTGCGCATCCGCCCAGCTGTCGGCGAGCGGGATTTCGACCTGCACGTGCTTGCCCGCGTTCATGCAGGCGATGGCCTGTGCGGCGTGCATCTGCGTCGGTGTGCACAGGATGACGGCATCGACGTCGTCGCGCGCGAGCGCTTCATCCAGTTCGGTCGTGGCATGCACCGCGCCGTATTTTCCGGCCACGGCTTGCGCCTGCTCCAGCCTGCGGCTGACGATCGAGACGATCTCCACCCCGTCGATCAGCTTCAATCCGTCAAGATGCTTTTCGCCGAAGGCACCTGCGCCTGCGAGGGCAATTCTCATGTCTGTGGCTCCAATACCAGATGGCCGATAGCGGTGTTGCTGCACGGGATGTGGTAATGGCGGTGCAGCGTCTTCACGCTCTTGCCCAGCGCGCCGCGCATGATCAGCCACATCACCATCTCGATGCCCTCGCTGCCGGTCTCGCGCAGATATTCGATGTGCGGAATGTGCCGCACCGCGTCGTCATCCGCTTCGAGCATGTCGAGGAAGCGGTTGTCCCATTCGCGGTTGAGCAGGCCTGCGCGCGGTCCCTGCAGCTGATGGCTCATCCCGCCGGTGCCCCAGATCTGGACGTTGAGATCGTCCGGGAAGCTGGCGACTGCGCGCGCGATCGCCTCGCCCAGCGCCCAGCAGCGGTTGCCCGACGGCGGCGGATAGGTGACGACATTGACCGCCAGCGGGATCACCGTGGTCGGCCAAGCCTCGCACTTGCCGAACATCATGCTCAGCGGCACGGTCAGGCCATGGTCGACGTCCATCTCGTTGATGATCGTCATGTCGAATTCGTCGAGGATCAGGCTTTGGGCGATATGCCAGGCGAGGTCCGGATGGCCGATGACATCGGGAACCGGACGCGGTCCCCAGCCCTCGTCCGCCGGCTTGTAGCGCTCGCCGCACCCGATCGCGAAGGTCGGAATGATCTTCATGTCGAAGGCGGAGGCATGGTCGTTGTAGATCAGGATAACGACATCGGGCTGCTGCGCCTTCTCCCACTCCCGCGTCCAGTCATAGCCTGCGAAGATCGGACCGAAATAGTCGTCGCGCTCCTTGCCCTGGTCGTGCGCCACGCCCAGCAAAGGAACATGGCTGCTGGCCACGCCTGCGGTAATCCGGGCCATCAGCGCTTCTCCCTGATCGATCGTAGGCCCTCGGGTGAGCGGCCGCCATCTATCATCATCTGGCGGTATTCGGGCCAGCTCATGTCGGTCATCGTGCTCACCGCCTCGGCAAAGGCGATGCCGTCGGTGGAGAACAGCTTGGAGAGGAAATAGATGTTGCCTCCCATATCGATCATCGCGTTGTAATCGCGCGCCATCACCGCAAGCTTGGCCTCTTCCGGTATCGCCCATTCATCGAGATAGGCGCGCTCGTCGGCCTTGAACCGCGCGCGGCTGTCGGCATCCATCAGGCTCATCGCGAACTGGTTGAGGTGATAGCCCTGCCGCGCGCGCGCCGCAGTGAACACGCGGGTGCCCGGAATGTCCTCGAGTTCGGCGAGATAGGCGTGAATGTCGGTAGGATGGCTCACAGGCCGCGCTCCTTCAGTTGCGCGTCGAGCCGGGGAAAAACGCGCCGGGCATTGCCCTCGAAGATCATGTGCCGCTCGGCTTCGCTGATATCGAGCGCATCGACATAGCGCTTGGTGTCGTCGAAATAATGCCCGGTGGTGGGGTCGATGCCGCGCACCGCGCCAACCATCTCGCTGCCAAACAGGATGTTCTTGTTGTCGATGACATCGGCGAGCAGATCGATCCCCGGCTGATGATAGACGCAGGTGTCGAAGAAGATGTTGTTCATCAGATGCGTGTCGAGCGCGGGCTTTTTCAGCATGTCGGCAAGGCCGCGATAGCGCCCCCAGTGATACGGCACTGCGCCGCCGCCATGCGGGATGATGAAGCGCAGCGTGGGGAAGTCGGCGAACAGATCGCCCTCGAGCAACTGCATGAACGCGATGGTGTCCGCCGCGATATAATAGCCGCCGGTCGCGTGCATCGCCGGGTTGCAGCTGCCCGAGACGTGGATCATCGCGGGCACATCGAGCTCGACCATCTTCTCGTAGAACGGATACCAGAAGCGATCTGTCAGCGGCGGGTGCTCGAAGCGGCCGCCGCCCGGGTCGGGGTTGAGGTTGCAGCCGATAAAGCCGAGCTCGGTGACGCAGCGTTCGAGCTCTTCGATCGAGCCCAGCATATCCGCCTTGGGGCTTTGCGGCAGCATGCACACGCCTGCGAACACGCCCGGGAACAGGCCGACCACGCGTGCGATCAGATCGTTGCAGCGCCGCGCCCATTCGCGCGCCACGCCCTCGTCGCCGACATGCGGTGCCATCGCGGAGGCGCGGGGGCTGAAGATCGTGAGATCCGCACCGCGTTCCTTGATCAGCCGCAGCTGGTTGGCCTCAATCGTCTCGCGGATGTCGTCGTCCGAGATTTCGGGATAGGGCGGGCAGATCGTCCCCGCCTTGAACGCGGCCTTCTGCTCCTCGCGCCAGGCATCATGCGCTTTGGGGAGGACCGTGTAATGGCCGTGGCAGTCGATGATCATTGTCATGCAGGGGCTTTCTGTCCGGCAGCGGTGATGGCGTGCAGTTTTGCGCCCAGGCCTTCGGGCGGCGTGATCGCCAACACGCCCAAGTCCCGCTGGCAGGCGATGGTGCCGCGGGTCATCACAGGGTCGACGCCAAGGTCTTCCAGCGTCACCGCGACCTCTTCCATCTCGGCGGCGCGGCGCAGGCCGTGCGCCATCATCCGGTCGAGGTTGTAATCGAAACGCTCGCCCCAGGACTGGTGCTTCCAGCTGGCGTCGAGCGAGGCGGTCACCGCGTCGGTGACGCCCGCACGGTCTGCAGCGAGCGCGCATTCGGCGCTCAGCGCCTCAAGCCCCTTGACCATCACCGACCGGATCATCTTGATCGCCGACGCATCGCCGATGGCCGCCCCGGCGACGGCGACGTTGGCAAAGCCGAGCAGCGACAGCGCCTCAAGCGCAGCCTGAGCATGCGGGCCAGATACCGATAGCAGCACATTTTTGCGCGCGGGCAGCACCGGCGCCATCACCGCGACATCGACATAGCGTCCGCCGGAAGCCTCGATGGCCTCGACCGCGCGACGCTTGGTGCCAGGCGCTACGCTGTTCATGTCGAGCCACAGCGCGCCCGCACCGAGCAGCGGGGCACAATCGCGCGCCGCTGCCAGCGCCTGGTCTGCAGTCACCAATGACAGCACCACCTGCGCACCCGACAGGGCGCTCGCGGCATCGTCCATGCCATCGACATCTGCGACCTGATAGGCAGCGACCATCGCGCCGCGTTCGCGCTCGTGCAGCGTCTTGCGGTCGAACGCCCGCGCGCCCGCCGTGGCAAAGGCGCGGCCCGCTTCTCCAAAGCCGATAAAGGTGGTCGCTGGCATCATGGCGTGGCCCTAGGGCAGCGAGCCTTGCTCTCACCAATCCAATTGCTGGGCCCCCTATTGATTTTCGTGAAGTCTTGTCTCGATGGACGCCTGATGCAGCAGATCGACCAACCGCTGCTGCGCGCGCGTGGGCCGCCAGCCGCGGCGGGTGCTGATGCCGATCGTGCGCACGCTGCCGGGCAGGTCGAGATCGATCCGCACCAGCATCGCGGTGTCGAGCTCGACCGCGATCTGGTCGGGGGACAGCAAGGTCAGCAGGTCGCTCTGCATCACCAGCCCGCGGATGACCATCACCGACCCGCACTCAACCGGAACCGGGGGAGGATCGCCTGCAAACAGCGCTTCCCAGTGCGCGCGCAGCGGCGTTCCCTGCGGTCCCACGACCCAGGACTGCGCGCGCAGCTGATCCAGCGTCACCCGGCGTCCGGCCAGCGGGTGGTCCTTGCGCGCAAAGATCGCCAGCCGGTCGGTGAACAGCGCAACCTGATCGATCTGCGGCGGCGGGTTCTCGCGCAACGCACCGACCATCACGTCGATGATCCCGTCGAGCAGCGGATCGATCAGTTCGCGCCACGATCCTTCGACGACGTCGATCACCGTGCCGGGGCTTTCGCGCAGGAAATGCGCGATGGCACGCGGGACCACCAAAGCGCGGCTGAGCGGCATCGCACCGATTGCGATCCGCCCGCCGACCTCGGGATCACCGCGTGCCTCGTCCATTCCCGCCGCCAGCTCGCCCGCCGCCAGCCGCACGCCGCGCGCCAGCGATCGCCCGGCAGGCGTCAGCACCATGCCGCGCCCGCGTCGCTCGGCCAGCGCCGTCCCGCACACCTGTTCGAGCTCGCGCACCGCGCGGTGGATGCCGGGTTGCGACAGACCGCTCGCGGCGGCGGCACCGGCAAAGCCCTGCGCGTCGGAAAAATGCAGAAAGGCTTCGAGCTGGGTCGCGGTCATCAGCTGTTCGGGACGGGAAAAGCCACGCGCGCCGGTGCGCCCGGGCCGCCGGGTCGCGGATGCCAGATGCGCAAACGCCCGTTCTGCCCGTTCGGCCAGCGCAAGGCCCGCGGCGGTAGGGGTGACGCCGCCCGAATGCCGGTCGAACAACAGCACGCCGATCTGCTTTTCAAGCTTGCCAAGGCCCTGTGTCAGCGCAGGTTGCGACAGGCCTGCGGCCTCTGCCGCGCGGTTGAGACTGCGCAGCGCCACCACGTTGCCGAGTGCGCGCAGATGGCGCAGGTTGAGATCGAACGGCTTGAGCATGAACACCAGACATAGCAAAAACCTATTGGCTGTCCACAAGTTGGATTGGCGTTCGGCGGGATCATGGGAGCACGGGGAAGCTCCAAGGGAGTGTTGCGCATGAATGTGGTGGTGCAGAATATCGAACGGACCGCGCTCGACATCGTCGATGGCCTGGGGGCTGCGGGTGTCGCAACCGTGCACGAGGCGCAGGGCCGCATCGGCCTGCTCGCGCACCATATGCGCCCGATCTATTCAGGGGCCCGCATCGCGGGCAATGCGGTGACGATCTCGGCGGCTCCGGGCGACAACTGGATGATCCATGTCGCGATCGAACAGCTGCAGCCGGGTGACATTCTGGTGCTCGCCCCCACCAGCCCGTGCGTCGACGGCTATTTCGGCGACCTGCTCGCGACCAGCGCGATGGCGCGCGGCTGCCGGGGGCTGGTGATCGATGCCGGGGTGCGCGATGTGCGCGACCTCACCCAGATGGGCTTTCCGGTCTGGTCCAAGGCGGTGTTCGCCCAAGGCACGGTCAAGAACACGCTGGGCAGCGTCAACGTGCCGATCGTCTGCGCGGGCGCGGCGATCCAGCCGGGTGACGTGATCGTCGCCGATGACGATGGCGTGTGCGTCGTCAAGCGGGCGGACGCAGCGGCGGTGCTGGCCAAGGCGCAGGCGCGCGAGGCTGCCGAGGAAGCCAAGCGCCAGCGGCTGGCAGCAGGCGAGCTCGGCCTCGACATCTACGACATGCGCCCGCGGCTCGCCGAGATGGGGCTGAAATATGTGTGACCAAAGCGCTCCCCTCCCCTTCAGGGGAGGGGCTGGGGGTGGGGAATGGACTTCCAACACCTTACACTGCCCCACCCCAACCCCTCCCCTGAAGGGGAGGGGCTTATGAAAGCCTGTTGCATGTGGATGCGCGGCGGCACCTCAAAGGGCGGGTTCTTCCTGAAGGACGATCTGCCCGCAGATCCGGCTGCGCGCGACGCGTTTCTGCTGCGCGCGATGGGCTCGCCAGATCCGCGCCAGATCGACGGCATGGGCGGCGCCGATCCGCTGACCAGCAAGGTCGCTGTTATCAGCAAATCCGAACGGCCGGGAGTCGATGTCGATTACCTGTTCCTGCAGGTGTTCGTCGACCAGGCGATCGTCACCGATGCGCAGAATTGCGGCAATATCCTCGCCGGGGTCGGCCCGTTCGCGATCGAGCGCGGGCTGGTTGCAGCGCAGGACGGGGTGACGCGGGTTGCGGTGTATATGGAGAACACCGGGCAGATCGCAGTCGCCAGCGTCCAGACGCCCGGCGGGCGAGTGACTTACGATGGCGATGCGACGATCACCGGGGTGCCCGGGAGCGCGGCGCCGATCCCGCTTGCGTTCCGCGACACCGCAGGCTCGTCGTGCGGCGCGCTGTTGCCCACCGGTCATGCGGCGGACGAGATCGCCGGGGTGCGCGTCACGCTGATCGACAATGGCATGCCCTGTGTGGTCATCGCCGCCGCAGACATGGGCATTACCGGCTATGAGGACCGCGAGACGCTCGATGCCGACACCGCGATGAAGGCGAAGGTCGAGGCGATCCGGCTCGAGGCCGGGCCAATGATGAATTTGGGCGATGTCAGCGCCAAGTCGGTGCCCAAGATGATGCTGGTCGCAGCCCCGCGCGAAGGTGGGGCGATCACCGTGCGCTCGCTGATCCCGCACCGGGTGCATGCCTCGATCGGCGTGCTGGGCGCGGTCAGCGTCGCCACCGCCTGCCTGATCGAGGGGTCGCCGGCCGCCGCGATGGCGCAGATTGGCGAAGGACAGATCAAGACGTTGGGCGTCGAGCACCCCAGCGGAGTCACCGAATGCGTGGTGACGATCGATGACAGCGGCGCGCCACTCGAGGCCGGCATGCTGCGCACCGCGCGCAAGCTGATGGATGGAGAGATCTTCGCATGAGCACCGACGCCCAGGGCCGGGTCCGCAGCTGGACACTCGCCCCCTCCAAACCGCGCTTCACCCCACCGCCGGGTGCGGTCGATGCGCATTGCCATGTCTTCGGGCCGATGGCGCAGTTTCCGTTCAGCGCCAAGGCCAAGTACCTGCCGCAGGATGCGGGTCCTGACGCGCTGTTCGCATTGCGCGACCGGCTGGGCTTTGCGCGCAACGTCATCGTCCAGGCGAGTTGCCACGGCACCGACAACCGCGCGACGCTGAACGCCATCGCGCGCTCGAACGGCATGGCGCGCGGCGTCGCCGTGGTCGATCCGGCGATTTCGGATGCCGAACTCGACGCGCTGCACGCAGGCGGCATTCGCGGCGTGCGGTTCAACTTCCTCAAGCGGCTGGTCGACGATGCGCCCAAGGACAGGTTCCTCGACGTAGCCCGCCGGATCGAGCGGCTGGGCTGGCATGTCGTGATCTATTTCGAGGCGGATATTCTCGACGAGATGCTGCCGTTCATCGCGGCGATTCCTGTGCCGGTCGTGATCGACCATATGGGCCGCCCCGATGTGCGCCAGGGTCCTGACGGCGCGGACATGACCGCGTTCCGCAAGCTGCTCGACAGCCGCGACGACATCTGGACCAAGGTCACCTGCGCCGACCGGCTCGATCCTTCAGGCCCGCCTTATGCCGACTTCGTGCGCGCGGTGCGCCCGCTGGTGGAGGACTATCCCGACCGCGTGCTGTGGGGCACCGACTGGCCGCATCCGAACATGGAAAGCGTGCTGCCCGACGATGGCGCGCTGGTCGATACCATCCCGCAGATCGCCCCGACGGCAGAGCTGCAGCACAAGCTGCTGGTCGCCAATCCGATGCGGCTTTACTGGGCCGATTGAGTGCGGATCAGAACCGGTCGAGATCGTTTGCCAGCGTGACCGGCCCGGAATAGCTCTTCGCGATCTGCGTGACATAGCCCTTCGTCCGTGCCGGGTCGGGGGTGCCGGCCGCAAAGTGCGTGATCACCAGCGCCTTCACCCCTGCCCTGCCGGCAAGCTGTCCGACAGCTTCGGGGGTGAGGTGATGGGTCGACAGGTGCTGCTCGAGATCGCGCTTGGCCTCTGGCGGCATGTTCGGGGAATTGCGCGCGACATTGGCCATCGTGCCCGCCATGTCGATCATCTCGCTGACCAGCAGATCCGCGCCTTTGGCAAGCTTTTCCACCGCAGCGCTGGGCCCAGTATCGCCGGTATAGACGATCGACCGGCCCGGCAGATCGAAACGGAAGCTGAGCGACTTGTAGTTGCGATCCTCGACGCTTCCGGGCGCGAAATCATAATGCGTGTTCTGCGCTGCCGTGACGGTCATGCCGTTCAGCGTCGTCTTTTCGCCATCGGCCAATTCGATGACGGTGACCGTATCGGCAGGCGGTATCCAGGGCTTGCCCGGAATGCCATAACCGGCGCGCGCGGCAGGCTGCATCGATGCGACCATGCCTGCGACCAGTTCGCGCGTTCCGGCCGGACCATAGACCGTCAGCGGTTCGCGCACATTGGTCTGGTTGCGCAGCCCCAGCACCGCTGAAAGCCCGCCGGTGTGGTCGACATGCAGATGGCTGAGAAACACCGCGCGCACCCGCGGCAGCATGATACCGGCCCGGCTGAGCTGCTGCACCGTACCATCGCCTGCATCGACCAGATACACCTGGCCTGCATGCAGCAGCGCGTTGGCGGGCTGCGACCTGTCCGGCGAGGGAACAGGGCCGCCCATGGTGCCCAGCGTGATGAACGCATCCGCTGGGGGCGCAGCGGGCTGCGCCAGCGCCGGCGTGGAGACCGCCAGCGCCAGCGTCAGCCAGGCCGCGCGCATCAGAAGTTGAACCCGACGCGCACGCCATAGGTCCGCGGCGGGCGCAGCGTCGCCACCGGGAAGTCGAGGATCGGCCGCGTGCCCGCACGCGCCAGCACCTCTTCATCGGTGATGTTGTTGATGAACCCGGTGATATTCCATCCGCCCGCGCTGTCCAGCGTCAGATAGGCGTCGGCCATGGCAAAGCTGCCCTGGCGTTCCTCGGGCCGGAAGTTCGAGTTGAGGAATCGGCTGCTTTCGATGTTGCCGCGCGCGCCGAAGACCAGGTTGAGATCGCCGGTGAGCTCGAAGGTGCGTTCATAGCCCAGGTTGACCGCCCATTTGGGCGAATTGACCGTGGGGTTGCCCGAGCAATCGATGTCGAAGAAGCGCGCACCGTTGACCCCCGGATTGGCAAGTCGGCTGCCCAGCGTGGTGCATCCCGTCGTCACCGGCGCGCCGGTGGGCGAGAAGTTGGCGGTCTGCAGTCTGTCGTACTTGCCGTTGAGATACTGGACGTTGAGGTTGAACAGGTCGTTGCGGCTCGGCGCAAAGCGGGCCTCGAACTCGACGCCATAGATGCGCGACTTGCCCGCGTTGACCGTGGTCGAACCCTGCGCGAAGATTCCGCCTGCGGTCCGCACGCCGCCGACGAAGGTGATCTGCTGGTCCTTGTAATCCCAGTAGAACGCCTCGATGTTCAGCTGCAGCTTGTTGTCGAAGAAGCGGTTCTTGGCGCCCAGCGTAAAGGCGGTCAGCTCTTCGGGCGCGAAGGTGTTGTTGGGCGGCTGGGCGACGAAGAACCCGCCCGATTTGAAGCCGGTTGCGACATTGGCATAGACCAAAGAGGCAGGACCAGCGTCCCATTCCAGCCCGGCCTTCCAGGTGAATTTCTCGAACGACAGGTCACCGGTGAACGGCGCGCTGAGCGGCGGCGCCACCGGGCCGGGCAATCCGCCAGATGCCACCGAGGTGAACTGCTCCTTGTCTTCCCGGGTATAGCGGCCACCAGCGACCAGCCGCAGCGTATCGGCGATATCGAAGGTCAGCTGGCCAAAGGCGGCGATGCTCTCGGTGCTCAGCCGCGGGGTGAAGCGGGTGGTCGAGATATTGCCCTGACGGAAGAAGTTCTCGGTGACCTGGTTCTCGCCGAAGTAGAAGACGCCCAGCACATAGCGCAGCCGCTGATCCTCGTTGGAGGCAAGCCGCACTTCGAGCGAGCTTTGCTCCGCGACATCCTTGATCGTGCCGGCAAAGCCCGGAAGATAGGTGAGCACGTTCACGTCCGAGCGGCGATAGGCCGGAATGACGGTCAGCGTGCCGAAGCCCATGTCGCCGACGACCGTGGCGCTGACGCCGAAGAACTGGTTGTCGAGGAAGCCATCGGTGCCGGCCAGCGCGACGCAGCCGCTGTTGACGAAATTGCCCGGTCCTCCGCAGAACGGCGGCGCGAAGATCCCTCTTGCCAGATTGCGCACCGCAGCCTGCGCGCGCGGATCGGAGATGCTGACCCGGTCTTCGAGCGGAGGCACGGTGTAGCGCGCCTCGGGCAGCAGCACCGCGCCGGCACCCTTGCCGCGCTGGTTGTAATAGTCCGCGACCAGGGTCATCGACCAGCGGTCCGAGGGCTCGATCAGCAGCGATGCGCGGAACGCCTCGCCCTTGTCGTCGTCATAGCCGTCCGAGATATAGCCGTCGCGATCGACGATCTGCCCGGCCAGACGCAGCGCCACGGTGTCGCCGATCGGAATGTTGAGCGCCAGCGAGGCCTTCTTGCTGTCGTAATTGCCGTATTCGAACAAACCCTCGCCGCTGAACGTGCCGAGCACCGGCTTTTTGGGGATGACGTTGATCGCGCCGCCGGTGGCGTTGCGGCCATACAGCGTGCCCTGCGGTCCCTTGACCACCTCGACCCGCTCCAGATCGTAGAACACGCCGGCAGGGGCCGTCGGGCGGCCGACATAGATGCCGTTGAAGTTGAACGCGACGGCGTTCTCGGCGAACGAGTTCTGCGAATTGGTGCCGACTCCGCGCAGGAAGAAGCTGGTCGTGCCGCCGGTGGGCTGGACGACAAGCGAGGGAACCAGACGGGTAAGGCCCGCGGTTTCGGTGATGCCCGACTTGGTGAGATCGTCTCCGGTCACGGCAGAAACGGCAACCGCGGCGCGCTGAAGGCTTTCCTCGCGGCGCTGCGCGGTCACGACGATCTCGCTGAGACCGGTGTTTTCCTCGTTCTCGGTGGTCTGGGCGGTATCGGACTGGTCCTGCGCCCATGCGGCACCCGGGACGATCAGCCCGGCCAATACGGTGGTTGCCAGCAGCAAAGCTCTCATCATTCATCTCCCCAAAAAGGCGCGACTGCCTGCACGGGCACCCGCTGTATTGGCGAACCTTTTAAGACGGGGGCTAGCCATAGGTTAAATCTTTTGTTTTAATGGTAATCCAATCACGACATTGATAGGTTAATTTCATGCGGTTCAAGGGTCTCGATCTCAATCTGCTGGTGGCGTTCAGCTGCCTGATGGAGACTCGCAGCGTTTCGCGCGCGGCCGAGCAGGTGCATCTCAGCCAGCCGGCGATGAGCGCGGCGCTGAGCCGGCTGCGCGAATATTTCGGCGATGACCTGCTGGTGTTGCAGGGAAAACGGATGTTTCCGACCGCTTATGCCGAGTCGCTGCTGCCGATGGTGCAGGAGACGCTGCGGCAGGTCGATGCGCTGATCACGACCTCGACCGCGTTCGATCCGGCCACTTCGCAGCGCACCTTCAGGCTGATCGCATCGGACTATATTACCGCAGCGATCATCGCCCCGTTGTCGCGCCGGCTGGCGGATATCGCACCGAGCATCCGGCTCGAATCGGTGCTCCCTTCCGACGGCAGCTCGGATCTGCTCGCGCAGGGCGCTTTCGATCTTTTGATCACGCCCGAAGATTTCATCAACCCCGGCCAGCCGGCAGAACTGTTCTTCGAGGAACGCCATGTCGTTGTCGGCTGGGACCGCAACCCGTTGTTTGCCGACGTGCTCACCGAAGAGGCGCTGATGCAGGCCAGCCATGTCGGGGTGCACATGGGCAACCAGCGCACCAGCGCATTCGGTGACAGCATGATGGAGCAGCTCGGCCGATTCCGCCGGATGGATGTGATGGCATCGTCGTTCACCGTGGTGCCGTGGCTGGTGATCGAGACGGGCCGGCTGGCACTGATGCACGAACGCTTGGCGCGGCGGATGGCGCGGATGTTCCCGCTGGCGATCGCGCCGATCCCCTTTCCCTTCCCGATGATGCGCGAGATGCTCCAGTTCAACCGCGCCCGCGCCAGTGATGAAGGGCTCAAATGGCTGCGCAACCAGCTCCGCCACGACAGCGCGCTGCCGTGATAAGACTGCAAAGCATCGACGCTGCTGATAGACATCAATCCAAACAATAAAATTTACAGATTTACGCCGAACCCTCTATTTCAGCATCATGATGCGCCCACCGGCTGAACGGGGGTGTCGGAGAGGTAGCGGACGCGTGAAAGACTTGAGAATTCTGATCGTTGGCGGCGGAATCGGCGGGCTGACATCGGCCATTGCGCTGCGTCGCAAGGGCCATGCGGTCGATGTGATCGAGCGCGACCCTGACTGGTCGGTCTATGGAGTCGGCATCATCCAGCAGGGCAATGTCGTCCGCGCGATGACCGAGCTTGGCCTGATCGACGATTACATCAGCGCAGGCTTCGGCTTCGACCGGGTGCAGGTGTACATCCCTACCGGCCAGTGCGTCGCCGATATCCCCACGCCGCGGCTGGTCGATGGGTATCCCGGCAATGTCGGCATCGGCCGCCGCGCGCTGCACAAGGTGCTGGGCGACCGGACCATCGGCGCGGGCGCCACCGTCCGGCTGGGCCTGACCGTCGCCAACCTGGACGATGACGGCGCAGGTGTTTCGGTCACCTTCAGCGACGACAGTACGGGCCGCTACGATATCGTGATCGGTGCCGATGGCCTGTATTCGCAGACCCGCCAGACGATCTTCCCCGACGCGCCGAGGCCCGAATTCACCGGCCAGTCGGTGTGGCGCTACAATTTCCGGCGGACGCCCGATGTCATCGGGCTGCAGGCTTATGAAGGGCCGACCGGGATCGGGCTGGTGCCGCTCTCCGACGAGCTGATGTACATGTATGTGACCACGCCCGAGCCGGGCAACCCCTGGTACGCCACCGAAGAGCTGGCCGCAGCGATGCGCGCCAAGATCGCCGGGGTCCCCTCTCCCGCCATCGCCGCACTGGTCGACCAGATCACCGACAACCAAGAGGTGGTCTACAAGCCGCTCGAATGGTTGCTGCTCGAAGGCGCGTGGCACAAGGGCCGCGTCGCGCTGCTCGGCGATGCGGTCCACGCCACCACCCCGCATCTGGGGCAGGGCGCCGGCATGGCAATCGAGGACGGGCTGGTGCTCGCCGAAGAGCTCGAGGCCGCCGACGATATCGAGACCGCGCTCGCCGCCTATCGCGACCGGCGCTTCGAGCGCTGCCGCTATATTGTCGATTCGTCCAAGGCGATCTGCTTTGGCCAGATCGGCAAGGGCCCGCTGGTGGATAACGCCACCGCGACCCGCGAAATGTTCATGAAGGTTGCCGAGCCCATTTGAGGCCGGCGTTTCCCCCATCTTTCAAGGAGTTAGATCATCATGGCCAGAGTAAGCGAGATTCGCCACGTCGGCTACGCCGTCACCGATCTGGCAGCAGAGGCTGCATTCTATCGCGACACCTGGGGTCTCAAGGACGCCGGTGAAAAGGACGGCATGCTGCACTTCGCCGCCGAAGGAAACGACGAGCTGTATGTCGTGCGCCTGCGCCAGGCCGATGTCCAGAAGATCGACATCATCACGCTGGCTGCCGACAGCCGCGCCGATGTCGATGCGCTGCACGACAAGGTCGCGGCCTATGGTTGCCAGGTGGTGTTTGCGCCAAAGCAGCTCGACACGCTGGGCGGCGGCTATGGCTTCCGCTTCTTCAGCAAGGACGGCCTGCCGTTCGAAATCTCCAGCGATGTCGCGCGCGGCACCTCGCGCGAGCTGGTCCGCTGGGAAGGCATCCCGCAGAAGATCAGCCACATCGTGCTGCATTCGCCCGATCATCAGGAGATGGTGCGGTTCTTCACCGACGTGCTGGGCTTCAAGGTCAGCGACTGGCTGGGCGACTTCATGTGCTTCCTGCGCTGCAACCAGTGGCACCACCGCATCGCGCTGCTGCCGGGACCGCCGTGCCTCAACCATGTCGCCTATGACATGCTCGGCGTCGATGACATGATGCGCGGCATTCACCGGCTCAAGCAGCAGGGCACCGATATCCGCTGGGGTCCCGGCCGCCACACCGCGGGCAACAACACCTTCAGCTACTTCACCACGCCGGGCGGCTTTGCGGTCGAATACACCGCCGATCTCGAAGAGGTCGACGATGCCACCTGGGTGGCCACGGTGCACGCGCCAGCGCCTTTGGTCATGGACCAGTGGGGCATCGGCACCGGCGGTCCGCAGACCATGCCGCACCCTGCGCCCGACAAGGGCCTGTTCCAGCCGGCGGGAGTATAAGCCATGGCATTGTTCGAGTATTTTCCCAACTACATCTGGAACCTCTCGGTCGCGATCGCGATCGAAAGCGGCGGGCAAATCGGCGAGATCATCGACATGTGCCAGCCGATCCGCGATGCCGCGGCCAATGGCGCCGATGCCGGCACGCCGCAGTTCATGCGCGCCTGGGTCGAAACCGGCGACAAGCTGATCGGCCTGGCGGGCGAGGACGAGGAACGCGGCCGCGCGTTCTCCGCTGCTGCCAAGCTCGAGCGCGCGGCACTCTATCTGCTGGTCGCCGAACGGATGCAGGGCCAGGGCAGCCCCGACCGCGCCGCGACCTATGCCAAGGCGCTCGACACCTTCAAGCGCGCGATGACCCTGGGCGATCACGCGGTCGAGCGGGTCGAAATCCCCTATGAAGGCAGCACCTTCCCCGCCTTGTATTGCCGCGCGCCGGGCGATGGCCCCAAGCCGGTTGTGGTCTATTGCAACGGCCTCGATAGCTCGAAGGAGCTCTTGTACTGGTCCAAGCTGCCGCATGCGCTGGCTGCCCGCGGCATCTCGAGCCTGTGCGTCGATCAGCCCGGCACCGGCGAGGCGCTTAGGCTCAACAACCTTCCTGCCACGCCGCATTCGGAAAAATGGGCGTCGCCTGCGGTCGACTGGCTTGAAAAGCAGCCCGATGTCGACCCGGCGCGCATCGGCATGACCGGTATCTCGCTGGGCGGCCATTTCGCCCCGCGCGCAGTGGCGTTCGAGCCACGTTTTGCTTCCGGAGCCGTCTGGGGCGCCAACCACAACTGGGCTGAAGTCCAGCAGAAGCGTCTGCGCCGCGAGGGCGAGAACCCCGTGCCGCATTACTGGGCGCATGTGATGTGGGTGTTCGGTGCGAGCGACATGGATGATTTCCACGCCAAGTCGAAGGACATGACGCTCAACGGCGTGATGGACCGCATCAAGGTGCCGTTTCTCGTCACGCACGGCGAGAAGGACCGCCAGATCGGGCTGGAATACGCGCACCAGAGCTTCGAGCAGCTGACCAACTGCCCGCAGCGCGAGCTCAAGATCTTCACCGCGCGTGAAGGCGGGGTCGAGCATGTCGGCGCGGACAACATGTCGTTCGGGCGCGATTACATCGCCGACTGGTTCGCCGAGACGCTGGGCGGTCGCACATCGGCGGCCAGGCCATGAGCTTCGTCGCCACTGCGCGCATCCCCACGGCCAGCGCCAGCAAGTACCTGCAGCAGGTCTGCAAGCATTGGGAACACAACCTGCCCGTCAGCTTCGACAAGGATCACGGGCAGATCACCTTTGCCAAGGATGCGCGTGGTGCCGACTGGCCTGCCGATGCGGTGGTGACCCTGGATGCCGAGGCCGATACTTTGGTCTGCACGATCACCGCCAGCGCTGAGGGCCAGCGCGACGGGCTGAAGGGCGCGCTCGAGCGGCATATCGACCGCTTCGCTTTCCGCGAAGTGCCGCTGGCGTACAACTGGACCGACGCATGAACGAAGCGCGCGGCTATGTGCGCAGGCAGACGTTGATCTCGATTGTGATCACGATGGCGATCAGCGCCGGGTTCTTCCTGGCTGTGTTCGGCCGGACCGACCCCATAGCGGTGTGGACGCCCGACAATCTCGCGCTCGACTTCCTGCCACAAGCGGGCGCAGCGTCGTTCATGGCCGCACTGATGCCCGCGCTGCAGACGCGCGCCGCGATGACGAAGGGCAAGCTCCCCGGCACGCCGCCCACGGTTCGATCGATCGTCGTGCGTGCGATCATGCTCGCGCTGCTGGCGCTGGGGCTGGCGGGAGTCGTCATCGGCGCGTTGAAGCTCAGCGGCATCGCGGCGTTCGCCTGGGGGACCGCATTTGCTATCAAGGTTGCATTCGGCGCGCTTCTGGGATTGATCATCACACCCCCGGCCCTGCGCTCCGTACTGACAAGAGGATAAGACCATGGCCCGTCACTTCATCGACCTGTCGATCTATCTGGAAAACGACGTGATCACCGATCCGCCGTTCATGCGGCCAAAGATCACCTATCAGCAGCATGCCGATACGGTCACCGAGCTTGGCCATTTCTTCCCCGGGGTCACCGCCGAGCAGTTGCCCGATGGCGCGGGCTTTGCCGCCGCCGAATGGGTGACGCTGACCACGCACAACGGCACGCATCTGGATGCGCCCTGGCATTTTCACCCGACTATGGATGGCGGCCAGCGCGCGATCACGATCGACGAAGTGCCGCTCGAATGGTGCTTCAACCCCGGCGTGAAGCTCGACTTCCGCCATTTCGAGAACGGCTATGTCGTCACCGCCGCCGATGTCGAAGCCGAACTCGCTCGGATCGGCCATGAATTGCAGCCGTTCGATATCGTGCTGGTCAACACCGCTGCGGGCGGCGCGGTGGGCAAGCCCGACTTCGTCGATACCGGATGCGGCATGGGCTATGAGGCGACGATGTACCTGCTCGAGCGCGGCATCCGCGTCACCGGCACCGATGCCTGGAGCTGGGACGCGCCGTTCAGCTACACCGCCCAGAAGGTCGCCGAGAGCGGCGACACCTCGCTGATCTGGGAAGGCCACAAGGCCGGGCGCGACATCGGTTACTGCCACCTCGAAAAGCTGCACAACCTCGAAAGCCTGCCCGCGCACGGCTTCACCGTCAGCTGCTTCCCGCACAAGATCCGCGGCGCATCGGCTGGCTGGACGCGGGCTGTGGCGATCATCGAAGACTGACCATGGCTTTCGATGCCCTCTGTCTGTCGGGCCGGACGGCCATCGTCACCGGATCGACACAGGGGATCGGGCTGGGTATCGCGCGGGCGCTGGCGCAGGCCGGCGCGCGGGTCGTAATATCAAGCGAAGATCCGCAGGCGGTGGCGGCCGCCGCGTCATCGCTCGCGCAAGCGGGCCATGATGTCCATGGGATCGCCTGTGACGTCACCGATGCCGCCGCGCTCGCGACGCTTGTCGAGGGCACGGTCGACAGGTTTGGCGGTCTTGATATCCTGGTCTGCAACGCTGGGATCACCGGCGAGGCAGGTAGCTGGGACCTCGAGGATTTCGATAGCGTGATGGCGGTAAACCTCAGGTCCATCGTCGCGCTGACGGCGCTGGCTCTGCCGCATATCGCGGCAAGCGGCGATGGCAGCGTTATTCTGATGTCGAGCCTGTCGGCGCTGCGCGGCAACGGCGCGATCAACGCCTATGCCCTCGCCAAGGCAGGCGTCGCGCAGCTGGCACGCAATCTGGCGGTGCAGTGGGGTCCCAAAGGCGTGCGCGTCAACGCGCTTGCCCCCGGGCTGATCGCCACGCCCCTGTCCGAGCCTTTGATGGCCGACGAAAGCTTCATGGCGCGGCGGTTGCAGATGACGCCGCTGCGCCGGGTGGGCACCATCGCCGATGTCGCTGCGGCGTGCGTCTTCCTCGCCTCTCCTGCCAGCGGCTTCATCACCGGCCAGCAGATCGCCATTGATGGCGGCACGTCGATCACCGATGGCAGCTGACCCGCCCCCACGCGTCCTGGTCACCGGCGCGGGCGGCTTTGTCGGCCAGGCGCTGGTGCGCGCGCTCGGCACAGGCTGGCGCGTCACAGCCACCGACCGCGGCGGTCTGGACTATCCCGATCTCGTCGGTGTCGAGGCGGTTGCCGGCGATCTGGCCGATCCCGCGCTTCTGGCCGCGCTGACCGCAGCGCCGTTCGATGCCATCGTGCACCTGGCGACCGTGCCGGGCGGCGCCGCCGAAGCCGATCCCGCACTCGCCGCGCGCGTCAATGTCGCAGCATCGATGGCGCTGATCGATGCCGCCGCCGCACACGGCAACTGCCCTCGCGTCCTGTTTGCCAGCAGCATCGCGGTATTCGGCGACCCGCTGCCTGCTTATGTCGATGATGCCACGGCTGTGCGCCCGATGCTGCGCTACGGCGCGCACAAGGCGATGATCGAGGAGTGGATCGCGACGATGACGCGGCGCGGTGCGATCCGCGGGCTCTCGCTGCGGCTCCCCGGAATCGTTGCTCGGCCCCTGGGGCCATCGGGGATGAAATCGGCGTTCCTGAGCAACCTGTTCCACGCGCTCAAGGCGGGCGAGCCGATCAGCCTGCCGGTCTCCGCCGAGGCAAGCTGCTGGCTGCTGTCGCGGCGCGGGCTGATCGCGCAGCTATGCCAGGCGCTGGACCTGCCCGCCGACCCTGCCGATGCCCGTCTCAACCTTCCGGCAAAGCGCGTGATCCTGCGCGATCTCGTCGCCGAGGTCGCACGCCAGACCGGGCGCGACCCTGGCCTGGTGGACTATGCGCCCGATCCCGCGATCGAGGCGGCGTTCGGACGCCAGCCCCCGCTCGCTACGCCCCGCGCCGATGCGCTGGGGCTTCGCCACGATGGCAGCCTTGGCGCTTTGGTCGCGCAGGCGCTGGCCGATCTTTGATCCCTTGAAAGGACCCCGCATGAAACTCGCAACCCAGGACAATGGCACCCCCGATGGCGCTTTGGTCGTCGTCAGCGCCGATGGCACCCGCTTCCTCGGCGCTTCGGATGTTGCTGGCACGCTGCAGGCTGCCCTCGATGGCTGGGCCACCGCCGAACCTGCGCTGCGGGCGCTGGCAGATCGGCTGGCCGCTGGCGAAGGCGAAAGTGCTTCAAACCTCGCTCTTGCCGCGCCCATGCCCCGCGCGTGGCAATGGCTCGATGGCTCGGCCTTCCGCAGCCATGGCGAGCTGATGGAGACCTTGTTCGGCACCGAACCGCCGCCTGCGGGCCGCCCCTTGATGTACCAGGGGCTGTCGCACCAGTTCCTTTCCGCCACCGCCGACGTACCGCTGCCGCGCGAGGAAGACGGCATCGATTTCGAGGGCGAGTTCGGCATCATCACCGATTTCGTGCCAATGGGCGTGACGCCTGAGCAGGCGATGGCGCACATCAAGCTGGTGGTGCAGATCAACGACTGGTCGTTGCGCGCACTCGCGCCGATCGAGATGAAGACCGGCTTCGGCTGGGTGCAGGCCAAGCCCGCCTGCTCGGTCGCGCCGTTCGCGGTGACCCCCGATGTGCTGGGCGATGCCTGGCGCGAGGGCCGCGTCCACCTGCCGCTCAGCGTCGACTGGAACGGCAAGCGTTTTGGCGATGCTCTGGGCGGAGTGATGGAGTTCGGCTTCCACGATCTGGTCGCGCATGCCGCGAGCACGCGCTCGCTGTGCGCGGGCACGATCATCGGATCGGGCACCGTTTCGAACAGCAACTTCCGCGAGATCGGATCATCGTGCATCGCCGAGCGGCGCGGGATCGAGATGCTCGACGAAGGCAAGCCGCGCACCGAGTTCATGCGCTTTGGCGATACCGTGCGGATGGAGGCGCGCCTGCCCGATGGCGGGGTACTGTTCGGCGCGATCGACCAGAAGGTGATCAGGGGATGAACACGCCCGCTTCTCCCCCCGTCCGCCGCATCGTCACCGGCCATAATGCCGCAGGCAAGGCCGTCATCCGCAGCGACGACCTGCTGCCTGTCGAACCGATCCCCTCGGGCGAAGCCGCCTTCAGCCTGGTGTGGACCACCGCGAGCGTACCCGCGGACAACAACGACGAGACCGATGGCCGGCTGCGCGATGCCGGCCTGACGCTGCACCAGGGCTCGGTGATCCGCATCGTCGACATGCTGCCCGGCGGCACATCGCCGATGCACCGGTCGAGCAGCATCGATTACGGCATCGTGCTCGCAGGGACGGTCGAGCTCGAGCTCGATGACGGCGCGGTTACCACCGCCTCTGCTGGCGATATCATCATCCAGCGCGGCACTATCCATTTGTGGCGCAATCCTTCGGCGGACACCGTCTGCCGGATCGCCTTCGTGCTGATCGAGGCCGCGCCGGTGGTGGTCAACGGCGCAGCGCTGCCCGATGTCGAACCCTGACACGACCGCCACGCCCGCCCGCGAGACGGTGATCCTCGTGCCCGGGCTGCTGTGCGATGCGGCGATCTGGCAGCACCAGATTGCGGCGCTGTCGGCGGATTACGACGTTCGCATTCCCGACCTGACCGGGCAGGATTCGATTGCCGCCATGGCAGCGCACGTGCTTGCCGATGCCCCGCCGCGCTTTGCGATCGCGGGGCATTCGATGGGCGCGCGCGTGGCGTTGGAGGTTTGGCAGAAGGCGCCCGAGCGCGTGCAGCGGCTCGCCTTGCTCGATACCGCCGTGCACCCGGCGGGGCCAGACGAACTGCCAAAGCGCCAGGCAATGCTCGATATCAGCGCCAACCACGGCATGACGGCGCTGGCCGATGCCTGGCTGCCACCGATGGTGAAGGACGGTCTGCTCGATGCCGATCCTGCGGTGCGCGCGGCGCTGTATGCGATGGTCGAACGCATGTCGCCTGCGATCCACCGCGCGCAGATCACGGCACTGCTCGGCCGACCCGATGCGCGCCCGCTGCTGTCGTTGATCGGCTGCCCGGTGCTGATCGGGGTCGGCGCGCTCGACCGCTGGAGCCCGCCTGCGCAGCACGAGGAGATCTCCGCTGCAATTCCTCACGCGCGCTATGTCGTGTTTGAGGGCAGCGGCCATATGGCGCCGATGGAGGCAGCCGAAGCGGTCAGCGACGCGCTTTTGCAATGGATGCACGAACCTGAAGGACAAGCGGCATGATGGAAATCGAATTGGCGGTCGAACGGCAGATCCGGCGCTTTGCCATGCTCAACGATGCGCACGATGCCGATGGGCTGGCGGCGATGTTCACTGCAGATGGCAGCTTTGCCCGCCCCAGCGAGCCCGATGCGCCGGTAGCTGGCCGGGAGGCAATCTGCGCCTTCTTCCGCGACCGGTCCAGGCGGGTGACCAGGCATGTCATGGCCAACACCATCGTCGACATCCTGTCGGATCGCGAAGTGCGCGCGCACAGCTATGTCGTGCTGTACATGGCGGACAAAACGCTGATCGGCGACTTCCACGACCGCATGGAGCTGCATGACGGCGTGTGGCTGTTTGCCGAGCGGCGCGGATCGCTGGCGTTCTGACCCCGAATCAGACCGCAGCAACCGGGCGCTGATCGGCGGGTGCCTGCCCGGCCTGCCCGGCGGCGATCGCCTGATCGATCAGCATCCGTGAACGCACGCCGCCGGCATCGATGTTCAGCAGCAGCAGCCTGCGCTCCGGATGGAGCTCGAGATTGCGCTGCTGGCGCTCCAGCATTTCCAGGTCCTCGGCGAAGATCTTGGTCTGGCCTTCGCGAATGGTTTTGGTGAGCGCCGCATCCTGAACGGCAAACCGGCGGGCAAGACCCCAGAAGTACCAGTGGGATGTCGTGGTTTCGGGCGTCATGAAATCGACCACCATCGCGGACGCCTTGTGCGCATTGTCGGCCTCATGGCCGCCATGGCCCGCCAGCGCGACGCCGACCTCGATCAGCACGCTGCTGGGCAGCGAAAAGCGGCAGATCTGCCAGCGGTCGACCAGCTGCTGGTCGGGCAGCCCCGCCCCGCGCAGCGCCATCTGCCAGAACGGCGGCGCCATGATGCCATCCATGAAGCGGCTGGTGACGATCTCGTCGCCTTCGATCCGGGTCTTGACCGGCGCCTCGTCGATTTCCTTCTGCCCGATGCTGCTGGCATGGACATAGTTTTCGTGGGTGAGGTCCATCAGATTGTCGATCATCAGCCGATAATCGCACGCGACGTGATACAGCCCGCCGCCAAAGGCCCAATCGTCGTTCTGCGCCCATGGCAGATGCCGCAGCTTCGCAGGATCGGCGGCTTCAGCGTCACCGGGCCACACCCAGATGAAGCCGTAGCGCTCGACGACGGGATAGGTGCGGATCGGGGGAAAGCCCTTGACCCGCTGGCCGGGCATGCCGACCGTCCGCCCGTTGCAGCCCATCGCCAGCCCGTGATAGCCGCATACAAGCGCGCCGTCCTGGATGAAACCGAGCGACAGCGGTGCACCGCGATGCGGGCAGAAATCCTCGAGCGCGGCAACCTTGCCCTCGCCATTGCGGAAAAAGACCATGTGTTCGCCGCAGATCTGGCGCCCCAGCGGCTTGCCCTCGATCTCGTCGGGCGTGCAGGCGACGTACCAGGCATTGACCGGCCATGTCGGCGCGCTTCCGGTCGATGAAGCCGATGCTGCATTGCTCATGTCGCTCTCCCACATCCTTGGTCGCGGTGCTTTCCGATCCGCTATTGGATCCAATAAGCATGATCGCCGATTGCCGTCAAGCGCGATTGGGGCTTGCCGGGCGACCTCGAGACTTTAAGAAACCCGCATGGAAAAGCGGATGAAGCCAGGACAGCGCGTGATCGTCGCGCTGCGCAATATGATCGCGTCTGGCGAGCTCGCCGATGGCGAGCGCATTGCGGAAATTCCGACCGCAGAGCGGCTTGGCGTCTCGCGCATGCCGGTGCGCACGGCGCTGCGGACGCTCGAGCAGGAAGGGCTGGTGACCCGGATCGGCGCCCGCGGCTATGCCGCGCGAGGCCCGACGATGGGGCAGGTGACCGATGCCATCGAAGTGCGCGGGGTGCTCGAGGGGCTTGCAGCGCGGATCGTCGCCTCCACCCCCGCCCCGCCTGCCCTCGCGCGAAAGCTGGAGCTTTGCCTGGCCCAAGGCGAGACGCTATTCGCCAAGGGGCATCTCGAAGAGGCCGATCTCGAGCGGTTCTACGCCTATAACTGCGCGTTCCACGATCTGCTGGTGGCTGCCAGCGACAATGCCGCGATCGCCTATGCGCTGTCGCGCAACAATCACCTGCCGTTCGGATCGGCTGCCGCGCTCGCGCTCGACTGGGAGGATCTGCCCGCGACCTATGACCAGCTGTCCGCCGCGCATCGCGAGCATGTGGCGGTGTGCAACGCCATCCTGGCGGGCAAGGCGGAAGAGGCCGAGCAGTTGATGCGCCAGCACGCCCGGGCCCCGCTCGCCAACGGCCGCCTCGCGCTCGCCCCGATCCTCTAGCTCCGCGACATTGCGTGAATGTCTGAAAGCTACAGCGCGACCGTCACCGATTTGAGCTCGGTGAAGGCTTCGACCCCGGCCCGACCGTTTTCTCGACCCCAGCCGGATTGCTTGAAGCCCCCCAGCGGCAGTGCGGGGTCCACGCCGCCGCCGCCATTGATCCGCACGGTCCCTGCCTTGAGACGATTTGCCAGCCTCAGCCCATTCGACATGTCGCGCGTCCAGATCGACGACGACAGACCATAGCTGCCTTCATTGGCGGCTGCCGCGATGGTGTCGATGTCATCCTCGCCAAAACGCATCACGCACAGCACCGGCCCAAAGATCTCCTCGTCGACCACCCTCATGCCAGCCATGGTGCCGGTCAGCACCGTGGGCTGGACGAAATAGCCCGGACCCTCCACGCGCTGCCCGCCGCATGCAACAGTCGCGCCCTCGTCTGCGCCGCTTGCGATATAGCCCATCACCCTGTCGCGCTGCACCTGGCTGACCAGCGGCCCCATCTCGGTGCCGGGAGCCTGGCCGTTGCCGACCCGCAGACTTCCGGCGCGCGCCACGATGCCCTCGACGACGCGGTCGTACACGCTGTCGTGCACGAACAGCCGCGAGCCTGCAGCGCAGATCTGCCCGGCATTGCCGAATATGCCCATGGCAGCGGCGGGGATTGCCTTTTCGAGATCGGCATCGGCAAAGATCACCACCGGCGATTTTCCACCCAGCTCCAGCGTCACCCGTTTGAGATTGCCGGTCGCGGCTCGGACGATGGCCTTGCCGACGCTGGTCGATCCGGTGAAGGTGATCTTGTCGACCAGCGGATGATCGACCAGCGCCGCGCCTGCGGTCTGGCCATGGCCGTTGACGATGTTGACAACGCCCGCAGGGAACCCCGCCTCGGCGATCAGCTCGGCGAGGATCACCGCGCTCAGCGGCGTCTGTTCGGCCGGTTTGAGCACCACGGTGCATCCTGCCGCCAGCGCAGGCGCGATCTTGGCTACCGCCATGACGAAGGGGAAATTCCAAGGCACGATGGCGCCGACGACACCTACCGGCTCGCGCCGCGAGAACGCGTGCCATTCTCCGGGAGAGGACGGCGTCACCGTCTCTCCGGTGATCTTGGTCGCCCAGCCGGCATTGTAGCGCAGTTGCTCCGAAGCGCCCATCACGCCGCCGAACTTGGCCATCATGAACGGCATGCCGTTGTCGAGACTTTCGGTCAGCGCAATCCGTTCGCCATGCTTTTCGATCAGGTCGGCGAGCCGGATCATCAGCCTTGCCCGCATGGCCGGGGTGGTCGCAGGCCATGCCCCGCTGTCAAAGGCGCGGCGCGCGGCAAGAACCGCTCGATCGATGTCGCCGGCATCGCCGCAGGCCGCGGTGGCAAAGACATCGCCGGTTGCCGGATCGATCACGTCGATCACCGCTCCCGATGCCGCAGGACCGAACGCGCCATCGATGAAAAGCGGGCGCACGGCGGATGCGAGCTCTGCCCGCAATGCAGTCAGAGCCTCGGGCGAAAAGGGGGCGTTCATTCAAGCATTCTCCGTCAGAATGTGGCAGGGCCGGTTCGCGCGTCGCCTACCCGGCGCGCCAGTATCTCGCTGAAGCGACCGTCCTGGATGGTGTAGAAGATGACGCTGGTGATGAAGATCGACTTTCCGATCACCAGCGGCCCGGCGATGAAGCCGGGATCATCGACCAGCGCCTTGAACTCTGTGTCCAGTTCCACCGCGATGCCTGTATCGTCGAGGACGATGCGCTTCAGAACCAGCTTTTCGTCGCATCGGAGCGCCACGTCGCGATAGAAAGACAGGATTTCGTCCCGACTGCGCAGGACGCGCTTGCCCGACAGGGACAGCGTCACGTCGTCGCGGTAGAAGCGACCGAAGCCTTCGAAATCCTTGGCGTTGAACGCGGCAATGTAAGTCTGGAAATCGTGCTTAGTCATGCCGCTCTCCTTGCGCTGGTACCGGGCACGCGCGGGTCTTCCGGAGCCAGCGCGGGCAGGCCCAGGATCATGTCGCAGGCCTTCTCGGCGATCATGATCGTCGGCGCGTTGGTGTTGCCGCCCGGAACGGTGGGCATCACCGATGCATCGACAACCCGCAGCCCGGCGAGGCCGTGCACCCGCAATTGCGGATCGACCACCGCCATCGGCCCGTGACCCATGGTGCAGGTGCCCACCGGATGCTGGGTGACCTGCGCGGTCTGCCGGATGTGCCGGACAAGCTCTTCGTCGCTCTGCAGGTCCTGTCCCGGCAAAAGCTCCTCTCCGGTGAGCGCGGCCTGCGGCTGGGTACGATAGATGTGCCGCGCAAGCCGGATGCCGTCGATCGCGGTGCGAAGATCTGCAGGATCGGAGAAATTGTTGAGCAGCACGGCGGGAGGGTCGCCCGGATTGGCCGAGCGCAATGTGAGCTGCCCACGGCTGAACGGATGGAGCAGGATGACATCTGCGGTGATCGCATCGCGCTGGCGGGCCCGCACGCCGGGAAACCAGATCTGCGCGTCCATCCGCACCGGGTTGCTCCACAGCTGGATGTCGGGGCGGTCCAGTTCGGGCCGGGTGCGCAGCACGATGTTGCAGCTGTTGACCTGGCTGGCAAACGGTCCCTTGCCGGTGAGCGCCCAGCGCGCCACGCCCAACGCCACCTTGTCGAACCGAAGCTCATTGAGAAAGCTGACCGGTCGCTGCAGCGCAAAATGCACCGGAACGCGCGGGTGTTCCGACAGGTTCTGCCCAACGCCCGGCAGATGATGGACAGCCAAAATGCCGTGCCGGGCAAGTTCGTCGGCTGGGCCGATGCCGGAGAGCAACAGCAGCTGCGGCGAATTGTACGATCCCCCGCACAGAATGACCTCGCGCTCGGCCTGGATTTCGTGGGTTTGGCCCTCGGCGCGATAGACGATGCCGGTGGCACGCCCCGCTTTCAGCACGACGCGCTCGGTGATCGCCCCGGTGACAACGGTCAGGTTCGGCCGCCCCAGTGCGGGCTCCAGATAGGCGCGTGCGGTGCTGGAGCGCCTGCCCTTGGGGTCGATGGTCAGTTCGCCGCGTGCAAACCCCTCTTCCTGCTCGGCCTGCAGATCGGGTGAGACGGGAAATCCGGCAGCAGCGGCGGTCGCCATCAGCGGATCGTGCAGCAGGCGCTTGGTATCGACAGGGGCCACGTGCAGCGGGCCGCTATCGCCATGCCACGGCCCCGCCCCGCGCCAGCTGGTTTCCATCCGCTTGAAATAGGGGAGAACCTCGGCAAAGCTCCACCCCTCGCAGCCCATCTGGCGCCACTGGTCATAGTCACTGGAATGGCCGCGCATGTAGAACATGCCGTTGATCGAAGACGAGCCCCCCAGCACCCGGCCCCGCGGGATCGGGATGCGGCGACCGTCCAGATGCGGCTCCGGTTCGGACATATAGGGCCAGGTATAGCGCGGATCGCGCAGCGCGCGCATGAAGCCCAGCGGCATCGTCAGCAGGAACTTCTTGTGGGTGCCGCCTGCCTCGACCAGCAGAACCCGGTTGGCAGGATCCGCGCTCAGCCGATTGGCGAGCACGCAGCCTGCGCTGCCGGCACCGACGATGACATAGTCGAAGACGTTCATGCCGCGATCGCCGCTGCCTGGCCATTGCGGATCATGTCGGCCGCCTTCTCCGCGATCATGATGGCGGGCGCATTGGTGTTGCCCCCCGGGATGGTCGGCATCACCGAACAATCGACAACGCGCAGCCCTTCCACTCCGCGCACGCAAAGCTGCGGGTCGACCACGGCCATGGCGCCTGTGCCCATCGCGCAGCTGCTGGTGGGGTGCATCGCGGTGCCGATCCGCTGGCGGACAAAGGCGTCGATCTCGGAATCCGACTGGACATCCGGGCCGGGCACGACCTCATGGTCGATAAGCTCGCTCGCCGGATTGTCCGCCAGAAAGTCGCGCGTGAAGCGGATGAACCTGCGAAAGCTGGCGCGATCGCCATCGGTGGCGAGCAGGTTGAGATGGATCGCGGGCTTGGTTCGCGGGTCGGCGCTTTTGAGCGCGACGCGGCCACGGCTTTCCGGATGCAACAGCACCGCCGAAAGCGACAGAAAATCGCCCTTGCGCGCGCGCCAGCCGGGGAACCACAGCCGCGAATCCATCGCCAGCGGGTTGATCAGCAGCTGCAGGTCGGGCCGGTCGAGCCCTTCGCGCGTCCGCAAGAACCCCTGCGCCCCCACAGGTAACCCGCCTGCAGGGCCGGTGCCGAACAGCTGCCAGCGCAGCAGCGAGAGCGCAAACCGGTCGAGCCGCAGCTCGCGATCGAACGAAAAGGCTCCGCTTGCCTTGTGGACCATGCCGATCGACGCGTGATCCTGCAGGTTGGCCCCCACGCCCGGCAGGTCGCAGACGACGTCGATGCCGTGTTCGCGCAAGGCATCGCCGGGGCCTATCCCCGACAGCATCAGCAGGTGCGGCGAGTTGAAGGCGCCTGCAGACACGAAGACCTCGCCTGCAGCGTTCACCGTGTGCAGCTGCCCGTCGTGTTCAAAGACAACGCCGGTCGCCCTGCCCTTGTCGACGACGATGCGATGGGTCAGCGCATGGGTGATGACCGTAAGGTTGGCGCGCGTCATCGCAGGGCGGAGCATCCGCGCTGCGGGGCTGGCGCGCCTGCCGCGATGCACGGTGAAGTCAGGCGCGCTCCAGCCTTCGCGATCTTCGCCATGGAAATCGCCGAGCTGCTTCCATCCCCGCTTCTGCGCGGTGGCCATCAGTGCGGGGTAGACGACCTTGTCGCTGGCGTGAGGCGCCACGGTGATCGGCCCGTCTGCGCCATGATGCTGCGATGGCCCCCGCCAGTTGCTCTCGGACTTGCGGAAATAGGGCAGCACCTCGTCATGGCTCCAGCCGCGTGCGCCCATCTGCGCCCATTGGTCGTAATCGCCCGGATGCCCGCGCGAATACATCATGCCGTTGATCGAGGAGCAGCCGCCGATCAGCTTGCCGCGCGGCGCGGGAATGCGCCGATCGTCGCAATGGGGTTCGGGCTCGGACAGATAGCCCCAGCCGATACCCGGCGTTTTCATCGCCTCGAACCACGCCAGCGGCATCGACACGATCGCGCGCTTCTCGCTACCGCCCGCCTCGATCAGCAGGACGCGGCAGCCCGGGTCTTCGGACAGACGCGCGGCGAGCACGCAGCCCGAAGAGCCCGCGCCTATGATGATGAAATCATATTCCGCCGCCAGCTGGTTCATGCCAGTTTGAACAGCTTTTCGGCATTGGTCTGGAAGAACTTGCGCTTGGTCTCGATCGGCATGTCCATCGCGTCGAGATAGTTCACTTCCTCGACCGGGCACTGATAGGGATAGTCCATCGCATACAGCACCCGGTCTTCACCGATCACCTGCTGCGCGAACTTGATCGCCGGTTCCCACGCCATGCCGGAATTGGTGAAGTGGAAGTTCTCGCGCAGATAGTTCGACACCTTGTCCTTCTTCAGCGGCTTCATGCATTCGTAGCGGCCAGCGCGCACGCCCGCCTGGTGCATGAAATCGAGCCGGTAGAGCCAGTATGGCAAAGCCTCGCCCATATGGCCGAGGATGATCTGGAGTTTGGGGAACCTATCGAGCACCCCGCTGGTGATCACCCGCAGCGCATGCATCCCGGTTTCCACGCCAAAGCCGAAGAGCGCACCATCCAGCCCGGATTCGAGCATCGGGCCGATCATGTTGGCAGGCGGCGTGTTGGGATGGATATAGATCGGCACATCCAGCGCCTCTGCCGCCTCGAGCACCGCCGAGAACTTGGGGTTGTCCAGATATTCGCCCAGGATGTGGCTATTGATCACGACGGCGTTGAAACCGAGTTTGGACACGCAGCGCTCGATTTCGCGCGCGGCGACATCGGGCACCTGCACCGCGCAGGCCGCCATGCCGCTGAACCGGTCGGGATACTTGCGGCAGGCATCGGCCAGCCGGTCGTTGGCGGTCTGCGCCACCATCACCGCGCGGTCGGGGTCGCGCAGCGCGTTGGTGGCAGGCGCGGTGAGCGCCAGCACCTGCCGGTCGATGCCCCGGATATCCATGTCCGCGATCCGCTGCTCGCCCAGATCGACCAGAGCATTGGCGATGAACTGCGGGCGTTCTGCCGGATGATCGAGATAGAAGCCGATCAGGCTCTGGAAACCTGGGTCGACATCGGGCGCGGCGAGCTCGTCGCGGAACGCCGCGATCAGTTCGGGCGTCGAAAAGGCCTCTTCCGTCGCGATGCGCAGATAGCCCTGCGCGCCGCCGGTCTGGGGTGCGTTCATGGTCGTTTTCCTCTCAGACCTGATGGATCGATTTGGTGACGTAACAGGCGGCAAGACCTTCGGGGCCGTCCTCCGAGCCGTGGCCGCTTTCCTTGATTCCCTGGAACGGAGAATCGGCGGCAGCCAGCGAGGTCGTGTTGATGCCGATCATCCCGGCCTCGATCGCCGATCCCAGCAGGTTCGCCTGACGGCCGTTTTCGGTGAAGGCAAAGGCCGCCAGTCCGAAGGGCAACCGGTTTGCCTGCTCGATCGCTTCATCGAAGGTGCGAAACGGGCTGGTCACCACCACGGGTCCGAACGGCTCTTCGTTCATGATCCTGGCAGACAGCGGGACGTTCGACAGCACCGTGGGCTGAAAGAAGAAGCCATCGCGGTCGATCCGCTCGCCGCCGGTGCCGATCACGCCGCCATGGCTGACGGCATCGGCCACCAGATCGGCGATGGCAGCGGGACGGCGCGGATTGGCCATCGGCCCCATCTGGCTGTCCGGCAGCAGCCCGTCGCCGACCTGCACTGCAGCCATGCGCTGGGTATAGGCGGCGACAAACCGGTCGTGGATGCCTTCCTGGATATAGAAACGCGTCGGCGACACGCATACCTGGCCCGCGTTTCGCACCTTGCCGGTGGCGAGCAGATCGACCGCCTTGTCCAGATCGCAATCATCGAAGATCAGGACCGGGGCATGACCGCCCAGTTCCATCGTGGTGCGCTTCATCGTGTCGGCGGCCAGCTTCATCAGATGCTTGCCGACCGCGGTGGACCCGGTGAAGCTGACCTTGCGGATGACCTGGCTGGCGAGCAGATGGCGCGACACCTCATCGGGCACCCCGAACACCAATTGGCACACATCGGCAGGGCACCCGGCATCAATCAGCGCCTGCACCACCGCCATGGCAGACGCCGGGGCTTCCTCGGCTGGCTTCAGGATGACCGAGCAGCCAGCGGCAATCGGCGCGCCCAGCTTGCGGCCGGGATTGTGGATCGGGAAGTTCCATGGAGCAAAGGCCGCCACCGGCCCCACAGGCTCGCGCGTCACGATCGAGCGGGTTCCCGCCGGCCGCACCAGCACGCGCCCGTAATTGCGCTTGGCCTCTTCGGCATAGAAATCGAACAGCCCCGCGCACGCCATCGTCTCGATCCGCGTCTCCAGCAGGGTCTTGCCCTCCTCGCGCGTGGCGTTGGCGGCGATGATGTCGATCCGGTCGCGCAGCAACTGGGCGGCACCGCGCAACACCCTCGCGCGCTCCTCAACCGGCGTCGAACGCCACAGCCGGAAACCACGCTCGGCCGCCTCAAGCGCGCGGTCCAGATCGGCGGCGCTGGCAAGAGGAAGCTCGCCCAGCGCATCGCCGGTTGCCGGGTTGATCACCGTCTGGGTGCGGCGACCGGCAGCGGTCAGCCACTCGCCATCGATATACATGCCCAGCTGGGGATAGCCGGTGTTTTCATAGTCAGCCATGAGGGACCTTTCTAGGATTCCTGGATTGTGATCAGGCAGCGGCGCGCAGCGCTGCGGCGTCTGCCCAGTTGCCGTGCAGGCCCTGACGAATGCGGAAGGGCAGCGCGATCGTTGCAATCGGCCCCGAGGCGATCTGCAGCGCATCGAACAGCAGCAGCCGCGAACCCATTTCTGCCAGCCGGTTCTCGATGGCGATCAGATAGCCGTCGCCCTCTGCGGTCGATCCGGGGCGCGGGATGAAGGCGGGCTCCTGAAACGACGATGTCGCGCCGACCCAATAGCTCTGCGTCTCGCCCGTCTCCAGATCAATCAGGCCGAGCGTGTTCATCATCATGCCCGATGCGCTGCGCCCGCCGGGCAGATCGACCGGCTTGGTCATGTCCTGCACCAGCTGCCAGCCATAGCGATTCTTCAACCCGGCAAACCGGTCGTCGATGCGGGGGAACTCGCCGATGAAGGCGGCCAGCGGGGTCATGGTGATCTCGTCCGAATTGGCGCGCATATCCACCGTCCAGCGGGTCATCTGCGCGGCAGCCTCGTGCGGTTCGAACGGACGGCCTTCGGTGTCGGGGAAGAAGGGGAACATGTTGCCCTTGGCCATCGGCACATCGAAATGCACCAGGCCGCCTTCGTTGTGCGCATTCATGACATGGCTGGCAAAGCAGGTCGGGGCGCTGAACCAGCGGATATCCTCGGCCTTGCCGCCGCGCGGAAGCACGCCCAGATGCACCGGCCGCCCGCGGTCGAAACCGAAGTGCGGCAGGCCGGCCTCGAGCCGTTCCCACGATCCGACAATTGGGACGACGTGAAACACCACGTAATCTTCGGTAATGCCGAAGTCGTGCATCATGCAGTAATACGGAATCTCGAACCACACTTCGTCGGTGATCTCGCCGTCCGGGCTGATCGTGTAGAAAACCATGTCGCGCGTGCAGAGCCCCTTGGCGGCATAGCCGAATGCGAGCATCTCGCCGGTTCTGGGATCGATCTTGGGGTGTGCGGTAAAGGTCTGGCTGGTCATCTTGCCGCCGAAATCGAATTTCGAATCGATCGTCTCCAGCGTGTGCGGATCCATTACCACCGGCGGGCTGTCTTCCTTCAGCGCATACAGCCGCCCGGCATGGACCAGCACATTGGTGTTGGCGGTGCCGCGCACTTCGCCAGCGACGCTGGGGTGATCGGTCAGCGGGTTGCGATAGGCCCCGAACAGCGCCCCGCCCGCTTCGCGTTCCGCCACGAACTTGTCGGTGCGGGCCCACCGCTGCTGCAGCGAGACATTGCCCTTGCTGAAGCGGAACTGCGTGACCATGCCATCGCCGTTGAACCAGATATCGTCGCCCGAAAGCGGCGGGAACTGGGGGTCGGGCGCGACGCGGTAGAACGCGCCATCGAGATCGGCGGGCACTTCGCCATCGATCACGGTCAGGTCGTGGACCGTCGCTTCCACCCCAGAAGGCGCGAAGAAGCCGGTGAAGCTGGGGGTTTCAGGGAACTTCAAGGTGATACCTCCTGCGAAAGAGCGGGTGTTTGAACGGGTTGCGGCACGGCGGGCATAAGATCGCGGGCCATTGTGCGTGTTGCCATGAAGGCGTGGAAGGCGGCCCAGAAGAAGAACAGCGCGCATGCGACCAGCGCATAGCGAAGCCCTTCTTCCGACGCGGCATTGCAGGCGCTGACGATCGAGGACGAGGCATCGACCGGCGCGAGCCCGGAAGGGCAGCTTGCCGCATAGCCTACCCCAAAGGCGCGCGCGGCGAACAGGTCGCTCGCCCAGCCCATGAATGTTGGCCCAAGGCCGCCGCCGACCATGTGCATGGCAAACAGCAGCACCGCCGCCGCCGATGCGCGCATGCGCGGCTCCATCATGTTCTGCGTCGCACCGATCGAGGGGCCGAGAAAGGCAAATCCGATGCACGATGATGCGAGGATCAAGCCATAGCCAGCCGCGAAGTCGGTCTGCACGAGCCCAAGGATGTAGAATGGCGCGCCTGCCACCAGCACCAAGGCCGGTCCCCATCCGTACCAGCGCACATCGCGCCTGGCGAGGCGCGCAATCAGCAACCCCAGTCCGGTGGTGCCGATCGCTGCGGAAATTCCTGTGACCAGCCCAAAGTAGAGGCCCGCCTGTGAATAGGACAGCCCGTGCGACCGGACCAGAAATGTCGGGATGAACAGGTTGAGCCCAAGATTGCAGAAGATGCACAAGGCCGCCGCTGCGGTGAGGTGCAAGAAGGCGGGCTTGGCAGCGATCGCGCGCAGCACGGCAACGAACGGTGGCGGCGTCCCGATGCGCGAGGCTGCAGGATCGAACATGCCCCGCGCAGGCTCCTTGAGTGTCAGATAGACCAGCGCGGCCAGCAGCAGGCCAGGCAGGCCCGCCATCACGAAGGCGCTGCGCCAGCTGATGAACTCGGACGCCCAGCCACCCAGAAACGCACCGACCATCGACCCCAGCGGCACACCCAGGCCCAGGATGGCAATCGCGCCAGCGCGCATCCGCGGAGGATACTGGTCAGAAATCAGCGAATAGCATGGCGGCGAGCACCCCGCCTCCCCCAGGCCCACGCCGATGCGCAGCAGCAACAGCTGCGTAAAATTCGCCGCGAGCCCGCACAAGGCCGTCATGGCCGACCAGACCGCAGTGGCGATGGAGACGATCACGATCCGGTTTCGCCGGTCGGCCAATCTCGCCACCGGAATGCCGAACGCGGTGTAGAGAAACGCGAAGGCGATCCCGCCGAGCAGACCGAACTGCAGATCGCTGATCCTCAGATCGGCCTTGATCGCGGGGCCGAGCACCGCGATGATCAGCCGATCGAGCGAAGATGAGGCATAAACCGCGACCAGCAGCGTCATCATCCACGCCCGATAGCCCGGCGCGTGCATCGGCTGGTCCAGCACCTCGCGGGTTGCGCTCTCGCTCATGCCGCCACCGCATCCCTGGCGATGGCGCGCGCCGCGATCCAGTAGTGCACTGCGGCCCAGGCATACAGGCTCAGGCTGGTGAGCAGCGAGGCACGCACGCCCCATGCCGATGCTGCGGCGCAGCCTGCGGCCGTTGCGTCAGCGGCGCATCGTGCGGTCAGCCCCGCGCCATCCATCGCATAGCCGGTGTACAGATCGCTCACCAGGCCGATGATCGGCGGTCCGAAGCCCACGCCGATCAGCGTCGAGACGAAGAAGAACACGAATGCTGCGGTGGTGCGCATGTTGGCCGCCACCATGTTCTGGAACGCCACCAGCGTCGGTACCGAATGGAAGAACAGGAAGATGCCGGCAATCGTCAGGCAGACCAGGCTGACGCGCGGATCGGGTGCGATATAGCCGAACAGATACAGCGGGAGGCTCAGCGCCAGCCCCCAGAACGGCAGCAACGCATACCAGCGTTCGCCGCGCCGCGCGATGAAATCGATTCCGAAGCCGCCCAGGCTCATGCCCGCGGTGGCCGCAATTCCGGAAAGAAACGCAAGATATCCACCCGCCTCGGCCAGCGTCAGGCTGTGCACCCGCATGAAGAACGGCGTGGTGAAAGCACCGCCAGCGTAGAGCCCCATGGATGCCAGCGCGAGCCCGATCAGCATATGCAGAAACGCCGGCCGGGTGAGCAGGAGCCGGAACACCGCCATCATCGGCGGCGGCTTGGCGGCCTCTGCCCGCTGTGCGGCTGGGTCGCTCATTCCGCGCGGCGGATCGGTCAGCAACAGCCGGAACAGCAACGCCACCACCAGCCCCGGCACGCCAACCGCCATCAACGCCGTGCGCCAGCCATATTCCGCAGCGATCGAAGCAGCGGCGACCGATCCGATCACCGAACCGACCGGTGCCCCCAGCCGCATGATGGTAAGCGCAAAGCCACGGCGATGCGGAGGAAAGTGATCGCCGATCAGCGATGCGCTGGGCGCCTGCACGCCGGCCTCGCCGATGCCGACACCGACACGCGCGGCAAACAGTTGCCAGAAGCTGGTGGCAAAACCGCACAGCGCGCTCATGATCGAGAAGATGCCGATCGAGACCGAAATGATCGTCACGCGATCCTTGCGTTCGGCGAGCCGCGCGATCGGCAGGCCGAGCGAGGAATACAGGATCGCGAAGCTGAGACCGCCCAGCAGCCCCAACTGGAAATCGCTGAGCCCGAACTCCTGCTTGATCGGCTCGGCCAGCGTCTGGACGATGACACGGTCGATATAGGCAAATGCTGCCGTCAGCAGGATGAGGGTCAGCAGAACTGCGCGGTACACGGGGCCATAGACACGTTCTGCGGGGAGACTGGTCGCACTTTCGCTCGCTGGCATCGTCTTGCTTGCTGGGTCGATGACCGCCACAGATTGCTTATCCATTCATTTGGCCACCTGCCCAGGGAGCGACAGCCGCTTCCCGGGCCTTGAGTGGCATCAGTAGGCGAAACGGACGCCGAACTTGAACGATCGCCCGATCACATCATACAGCACCGGATTGGTCACCCCGAAGCTGGAGGGGAGGTCGTTGGGCGGGTCCTGATTGAACAGGTTATTGATCACGCCGAACAGCTGCACCTTGGTGTTGCCACGCTCGAACAGGTCGTACTGAACGTTGAAGTTGAGGCGCCATTCCTCGTCGACCGAATTGTCGCTGATGCTGTTGGCCAAAGTGGGGCTATAGCCCTGCTGGTGCGGCCCGATCTGGGTCGCGTTGTAGACACCCGACGAAATGTAGCGGATCTGCATGGCGGCGCTGATCGGCTTGGCCGAAAGACCAAGCGTCAGGCTGCCGGTGAAGGTGGGCAGACCCGACGGTTGCGAAACCGGGCCGCCGTTCATGCCCGCACGATTCACCGACGTCCCGGTGCCATCGATGGTGATCAGGTCGAGCACATAGGTGCCCAGCGCCCGAACCGAGATCCCGACACCTGACAGTTCGGTGGTATAGCTGAACTCGGCATCGACACCGCGGGTCTTGAGCGAATTGAGGTTGAGGTTGACGTTGCGCACGCTGCTCAGCAGCCCGCCGGCATCGCGCGTGATCAGGTTGCACAACTCTGCTGCACCGGCCTGGCAGCGGTTGACGATGATCTGTCCGCCCAGCGTCGAGACCGCCCCGTCGAGCGAGATGTCGTAATAATCGACTGACAGGCTGACATTGCGCGCGGGGCTGATGACCGCGCCGATGGTAAAGGTATCGGCAACTTCGGGCACCAGATTGGCATTGCCGCCGAGTTGCACCGAGGTCAGGAAACTGCCCGAATTGCGCGGATCGGTGAGAAACTGGAAGCTGGTGCTGATCGGGGCATTGAGCTCGAAGAAATTGGGTGCCCGGATATCGCGCGAGCGGGTAGCCCGGATCCGCAGGCCTTCGGCTGGTTCCCACACCCCGCCCACTTTCCAGGAGGTGACCGAACCGCTGGTGGAGTAATCGGTGATGCGCACCGCTCCATTGAGCGAAAGCGAATAGAAGAACGGGACATCGGCCAGCAGCGGTGCAGCCGCTTCGAGATAGGCTTCCTTGACCTTGATCGCTGGACCGGTGATCGCCTGGCCCGGGCTGGTGATGAAGCGAAGCGCGGTGGAGATCGGATCTGCCGTGCCTTCGGCATCTTCGACGCGGTATTCAGCGCCGGCAGCGACAGAGAACGACCCACCCGGCAGTTCGAACAGGTCGCCCTGGACGTTGAGTGCGGCCACGTGCTGGGTCAGGCTGGTGCGCTGCGAAGCGGTGCCATAGGCATAGGCCACCGCTGCTTCGCTGAACCGGTTCTGGCCGAACAGATTGAGCGGGCGGCACCCTGCAACCAGAGGATTGGTCGGCTGGGTAAGGGTCGAGCGGCAGACGATGTTGCCGTTGGCGACGCCGGTCTGAAAGAGACCCTGATCGACTGCATCCACCGCACGGGCAAAATTGTCGGTGATCTGGGTGTTGGTGGTGTCCTGCGAATAATTGGTGCGGCCATATTGATAATAGGCGTCCCATTTGAACGTGCTGCCGAAGCTGCCCGACAGGCCGACGACGCCGCGATAGGTTTCACGCTGAACATCTGCCACCGGCGGGCCGATATCGTTCGACACGCGACCGAACGAAAAGCTGGTCTGGTTGGCCGTCACCAGCCTGGCGCGCAGATCTGCGGGCAGGAAGGCATTGTCCCGCTGGATCGTGATGTTGCCGGTGTTGCGCGACGCAGCGCCCAGCGTTGCGGAGTTGACCTGGCCATAAGACCCTTCGGCGAAAATCTGGAGATTGTCGCTGATGTCGAATTTGACGTGCCCGAAGCCGACGATCCGCTCGACCGGAGCCACCAGCGGGAAGTTGTTGTAGAAGCCGTTGACCGGATCGGCGCTGCCACCCGATTGGAAGATGCCGCCATTGGCAAAGGTCGGCCCGGTTCCGAAGAACGTGCCGTAATCATGCGCAAAGCTGCTGCCATCGGGGCGGAAAGTCGTTCCGCGTAGCACGCCGCTGGTGATCAGGCCGCCGAAGTTGGACGTCGAGGTGCGGGTGTTGGGCAGCAGCACCTGCCGCGCCAGGCCATTGGTCTGAGGGGTGGGGTTGGAGATCGTGTTGTAGCTGACCGAGCACCAGTCGCGGGTGTAGCAGTCGCCCACGCCCTTGCTGTCGGAATATTCGGCACCCAGCACGATATGGCCACGACCGTCAGCGAACTGCGTGCCGCCCGCCAGCGTCGCGAAGAACTCCTCATTGTCGTTCTGCTGCGAAATTCCGTACTGCACGCTGCCGCGCAGCCCTTGCAGCTGGGTATCGATCAGGATGTTGACGACACCTGCAACCGCGTCGGACCCGTATGCAGCCGATGCACCGCCGGTCACCACTTCGGTCCGGTTGATCAGGACGGTCGGGATAAGCGAAAGATCGACGGCACCGGCTGGCGAGAAGCCGCCGCCTGCGACGGTACCGGCGACAACGCGACGGCCATCGATCAGCACCAGCGTGCGGCTGGCGCCCAGGCCGCGAAGATCGGCAAGGTTGGCACCGGCGTTGCTCGAGAAGATGCCCACCGTGGCGGGGGTCGATTGCGGACGAAAGGCCGGGATGGTGTTGAGCAGGTCGGCAATGTTCGAAGACCCCTGCTGCTGCAGGTCCTGCTGCCCGATGACGGTGACGGGCGTAGGCGCGGTGAAGCCGGTGGCCGCAATGCGCGAGCCGGTGACGATGATCTCGGTTGCCGGAGCCTCCTCAGGCTGCGACTCGACCGGCTGTGCATCCTGTGCATGTGCACTCGGTGCCCAGAGCAGCGCCGCACTTACTGCCGCCATGCTCGCTGTGCCAAAGGGGCGACGTTTCGGCCGTGTCATCATCCTGTATCTCCCTAGTCGCGGCGCGCCTTTCGCGGCGCGTCCTTCTCATTGATCTATCAACAATCAAATTGATAAGTCAACGATAATGCGGGTCGCGTCCCAATAATTTTTGCGCATGATGCGGAGCGCCAGGCTCCTGCGGAGACCCCGCTTTGCTCCCCGACTGGCAAGGGTTGCAGGCCGGTTTCGTACTGCCGGCGCTTCGGTGCTGAATGCCCTCGCCACAAATGGCGGGGTGACAGCGACGATTGGTGCGCTATGATAAGTCAAAGGTCGCCGGGAAAAGGCAGACGGATCACAAGCGGAAGATTGATGAGCAGACACGACCCAGGCTTAGAAGCTGATAATGGCAAAGCCAAAGCGATTGTGGAAGGCACAGCGTCGGCTGTCAGTTCCATCGAGGACCTCTCGGGCTGGAAGCTCAACAACCTCGATTACCCGACTTTCCGCATCACCCTGCTCGCCAAGATCATGGATCGGCTGACGATTCGCCAGTTTACCGACAAGGGTGATCTCACTTATGCCGAGTGGCGCGTGCTCTCTCGCCTTGGCACCTTGCCCGAAGGCGGCACGGTGGGTCATGTTGCCGAACTGGCCTGGGTCGATCGTGCCGAAGTCAGCCGGGCGGCGGCGGCGCTCGAGCTGCGTGGACTCACGTCTCGCCGCGAGAATGTTCAGGACCGCCGCAAGCCGATCCTGTTTCTGACCCCGGTCGGACGCAAGCTCTACTTTACCAATCTGGCAGAGCGCAGTGCCTTTCACGAGGCGCTGCTGGTCGACCTCACCGATGCCGAACGCGCGCTGCTGGACACGCTGCTGTTGCGCGTGGGCCAGCGCCTGCTCGACATTTTCCGGGACTCAACCCGCGCTCCCGATTGACATTGCGCAACTTTCCTTGAACAATCAAAGAAAAGCAGGCGAGCAGGCTGCAGTTGATTGGCAAGGAGAGCGTTATGTCGGAATGCGCATGGCCCAATGGCGTGCCGGCCATCATGCCGGCGGAAGATCGCGCCGAAATCACCGAGCTTTTCGCGCGCTATGCCTGGGGCATCGATCTGGCCGACGAGGAGCAGGTGCTGGGCACGTTTGCCGAAGATGGCGAATTCGATCATCTCTGGCAGGGAAAGGCCTCGGGCCATGAGGCGATAAGGGCACACTTGCACGGGCTGTGGTTCGACCGGCAGCATTGGTGGTTCGGCAGGCAGCACCTGTTCAACCATTTCATCATGGACCCGCATCCCGAAGGCGCGCGGGTGCGCTGCTTTTTCCAGATCGTTCAGTGGAATGCCGATTATGGCACCAACTTCATCTTCGGCATCGGCACGCGCGATGACCGCCTCGTCAAGCGCGACGGACGCTGGAAGTTCTTCCGGCTATTCGTGAATGCGTGGACCAAGGCCGATCAGGTGCCCTGGAAAGCCGAACGGACGATGACGCCAAGACCGATCAACAATGCCCCTGCGGCTGATTGCAGACCGTTCAGCGTTCAGTCGAAAGACCCGTGGTGAGGATCGCGGCTGGCGGCGGCATTGACTTGTGATGACCTTGCAACGGCCCGGGTGGAATGTGCCGCAGGCTCTGCCATCACACCGATCTTGCCGATGGAGGATGCATGACCGACGTTCTTGACCGTATCCGCGCGCTGGGCAGCGCCTTCAGCCTCGAACAGATACAGGGGTCGGCGGCGATATTTGCGCCTTTGCTGCCGGCAAGCGACGAATCCATCGTCGAGCGCGATGTCGTCTACGGGCCTGATCCGCGTCACCGGCTTGACCTGTTCGGCGCGCGCAAGCCCGGTATCGCACGACCGATCGTCGCTTTCGTGCACGGCGGCGGCTTTATCGGGGGCGACAAAGGCGCGGCAGGAGCACCGTTCTACAACAATGTCGGTGCATGGGCCGCGCGGCACGGATGGATCGGCTGCACGATCACCTACCGGCTGGCACCGGCACATCCGTGGCCCGCGGGACGCGATGACGTGGCGTCGGCGATCGGCTGGCTGCGCGCGCATGCAGCCGACATTGGCGGCGATGCCGACCGGATCGTGCTGATCGGCCAATCGGCAGGCGCGGCCCATGTCGCCGCTTTTGCAGCGACCGACGCCGCTACGGGCGCGCTGGCAGGCGCTGCAATGCTGTCGGGTATCTACGATGTCGCCAGTGCCGACCGCAATCCCTACCAGTCGGCTTATTATGGCGACGATCCCACGCAGTTCGCAGCGCAGTCGAGCATCGAGGGACTGGCAGCCACGCCGCTGCCCTGCCTTTACACCGTCGCACAGTTCGATCCGCCCGATTTTCAGCGGCAGGCCGCCGCAATGATCTCGCGGCGCGTGGCTGCGACCGGTGCCTGGCCCGAGTTTCATCGGCTCGCCGGGCAGAATCACATCACCCCGGTTCAGCAGATCGGGTCATCGGCCGATGCCGTCGGCCCGATCCTGGCCGGCTTTATCGACCAGGTGACGCGTCAATCGATCGTATAATAGCGGAACAGCGAATGGTCGGGCTCGTCCGCGTCGGTCAGCTTGGGGCGGCGTTGGCCGACGCCGACGATCACCGTGCGGTTGAGCCAGTCATGCGGCCCTTCGGGCGCCCTGAAATAGGGCGTGCAGCGAAAATAGCGCGCGATGGCGGGCTCTTCATCGGGCGATTGGCCGTGCGCGCGCAGCGGCCCATGAACATAACCCAGATTGCGGATGTAGATCAGCGCGCCGTCGTCGGTCTTGATCATGTAGTGCGCGTTGAGTTCGACCACGCCGTCGGCGCGGACGACGGGCCAGTCGGCGCCGCTGTAATCGACCAGCATGCCGTTGAGCCGCGGACCAGTCACCGTGCTGCCTTCGCCGATCGACGTATAGCCCTGCTGCGCGCCACCATAAATCGGCCCCAGCGACCAGCGCTTGTCGAAATTGATGCGGATATCGAACGCGTGGCTATGGCGCAGCGCGAGCGCGGATTCGTCCATCAGGCTCTCCTTTTGTTGTTTACCGGCACTCAGCATAAACTTGGGCTTGCGCAATTGATAAGACGCATTATCATGATTAATCAACAAATAAATGACGAGGCGAGGGCATGACCGAAACGTTCGAGCTGGCGATGCTTCCGGGCACGGATCCGGCGACCAATCCCTACAAGCCGCCCCTCCCCCCGCTCGGCGTGCACAGCGAAGTCATCGACGGGATGCTGTTCGACCGCAACGTGCCGGTCAAGATGCGCGATGGCATCACCATCTATGTCGATCTGTTTCGGCCTGCAGGCGCCGCAGGCGAACAGGATCTGCCGGTGCTGCTCGCCTGGAGCCCCTATGGCAAGCACGGCAAGGCGGACAATCTGTGGCCACCTGCGGGCATCGAGCCCGGCTGGATCAGCCGCCATACCGCATTCGAGGCGCCCGACCCGATCTATTGGACGCAAGCGGGTTACGCCGTGTGCTATCCTGATCCGCGCGGCAGCTGGCTGTCGGAAGGCGAATTGCGCCACAACGGCCAGGGCGAAGGCGAGGATGTTTATGACCTGATCGAATGGCTGGGCACGCAGGACTGGTCGAACGGCAAGGTCGGCATGACGGGCGTGTCCTATCTCGCCTGTATCCAGTATCTGGTCGGCCCGATGAAGCCCCCGCATCTGGCCGCGCTCAACCCGTGGGAGGGCTTTTCGGACTGGTATCGCGAGTTCTGCTATCACGGCGGAATGCGCGAGACCTGTTTTGTCGAACGCGCAGCGCGCAATCTGAACTGGTCGACGACGCGCACCGAAAATACGGCCGAGAACGCCCGGCTCCACCCGCTTCACGATGCCTATTGGCGCAGCAAGGAGGTGGACCTTTCGGCCATCGACTTGCCCGTTTTTGTGGTCGCCAGCTGGTCCGATCACGGGCTGCACACGCGCGGGACGCTGGAAGCGTACAAGGCCATATCCAGCGAGCAGAAGTGGCTGCTGGTCCACGGCCAGAAGAAATGGCGGCATTATTACACGCCCGAAAACGTCGTGCTGCAGCGCCAGTTCTTCGATCATTTCCTGAAAAATCAGCCCGATACGATGGCCGGCTGGCCCAAGGTGCGTATCCAGGTGCGCACCCAAGGCAGCGAGGGGCAATGGCGAGACGAGACCGAGTACCCGTTGGCGCGCACCGATTATCGCCCGCTCTATCTGAGTGCCGCCGACGGGGCGCTGGTCGATAACCTGCCCGCAGCCGTATCCCGGGTGGAATATGAATCGAACGATCCCGATGCCGCCGCGACATTCGTTCACACCTTCGCGGCCGCCACCGAGCTCACCGGCCATTTCAAGCTGCGGTTGTGGGTGCAGTCCGACGATGCCGACGACATGGATCTGTTCATCGCGCTCGACAAGCTCGACGCCAGCGGTGCGCGCGTTCCCTTCACATTCTATGCGCTGTATGACGATGGCCCGCTGGCGCTGGGCTGGCTGCGTGCATCGCACCGCGCCCTGGACAATGCACGTTCCACTCCCTGGCAGCCTGTCCATCTCCACGATGCCGAAGACCCGCTGCCGCGCGGCGAACCTGTACCGCTGGAGATCGAGATCTGGCCGACATCGGTGCATTTCGATGCGGGCGAGTCGCTGCAGCTTTCCGTGAAGGGCAGCGATTTCTTCACCGAGGATCGCTACAATCTCGCCTTTGCGCGCCATGAGGATTTGCGCAACCACGGAACCCACAAGCTGCTCACCGGGGGGGAGTATGACAGCCATCTGCTGCTGCCCCACATCGCGATTGGCGGGGGGACCCCGGCATGAGCGGCTTCGACTATGCCGAATATGTCGAGGCGTTCAATCGCGGCGACGACGCTGCGCTGATCGATCGCTATTTCGTCGAGGATTTCAAGTTCATCGGCACAACCCGCGCGTACAACAGCCGGGCGGAGTTTCTCGACTTCCTGCGCTGGGCGCATGACGGGGTGCGCGAGATCATCCGGCCGATCACCGTTCTGGAATCCGACGACAGCATCTTTGCCGAGATCGACATGGACTTTGTCGCCACCGCGCCGCGGCCCGATTTTCCCTTCGGCCCGCTGATGCCCGGCGACATCAAGACGGTGAAGTTCTTCGTGCTGTACGCACTGCGCGATGGCATGGTCACCCAGCTCAAATCGATGACCTGGCCGGCGGAGTATCACGTCAGCAAGGCCCCGATGCTGGGCAGTCACGCCGGGCAGCGTGCGGCGTTTCACGCTTATGCCACCGCGTTCAGCGCCGGCGACGGCGCGCGCTTTGGCACTTATTACACCGACGATGTCGTGCTCGACCTGCCGTCTGCACCGCTGCTGGAGGGCCGCGCCGCGATTGTCGGCTTTTACACCGCGATGTTCGAACGGGTCCGCGAAACGCTGACCATCAACCATCTGGTCGTCGATGATGGCGGGATTGCCGCCGACATCATCAGCACCTTCACCGCGCACGCCGACGCGCCGGACTTTCAGGTCATGCCGCTGCAGGCCGGACAGGCGGTCTCGGTGCGAGTGTTCGTACATTACACACTTACCGCCGGACGCATCAGCCACATCAAGGTCGCCCGCGCCGGGCAGCCCGAGCTTCACCCTGCTTGAGAGGATCCCCATGACGCAAGCCCCCCACCCTTTTGCCCCGCAGATGGAATATGCCTTTTCCATCGCCATCACGCTGACCAAGGCGCACTGGCTGCGTCCGACCACGATGGGTGCCACCCGCGCGGCGGTCTATGCCGCAGAAGGCACCGTCGAAGGCCCCAACATCAAGGGCAAGGTCGTGCCGATGAGCGGCGGCGACTGGCCGCTGCAGCGTCCTGACGGCGTCATCGATTTCGATGCACGCTATCTGCTCGAAACCGATGACGGCACCTTGATCTACATGCAGAACCGCGGCTTCCGCTGGGCGCTCACCCCCGAAGTCGCCGAGCGCATGGCGCGCAACGAACCTGCCGACCCGTCGGAATATTACATGCGCGTCAGCCCCAAGTTCGACGTGCCCGAAGGTCCGTACGACTGGATGGCCAAGCACGTGTTCGTCGGCGTCGCAGAGAAGATCCCCGGCGCCAACCGCATCCACTATTTCAAGGTTCTCTAGCCGCGCCGCGCAGACGATCGACCAGGCCGGACGGATCATCGATGGCGTTACCGCGCCACGCGACATGTCCGTCTGGCCGAGCGATCAACAGGTTGTGTGTATACTCGGCGGGCACACGGTCAAGCGTTCGGTCGAAATGCAGCACCGACAGGGGCAGTCCGCACCGCGCGGCGGCCTCGACGATGGGTGCCGTGTCCACGGATCGATCAAAGACCAGCAGGCTGTAACCCGCTCCCAACAGGTCATAGAGCGGGCGGCCATCGGCAACGACAAAATGCGGCACCCGGCACCCCGGCACGGTCGACGGCACGTAATCGTGCATGGTGTAGGCCGGTTGCGCGTCACCGTCATAAGCGATGATCGGTGAGGCATCGTAAAAATAGCCGTAGTTCAGCCCGGCACAGGCGAACTGCTGGACATTGAGCCGATAGGCCGCCTCCCCCACCTGCGCGCGGGCAGCTTCGCCTTCAGGCGTATCGTCCTCGATCTCGGGCGGCAGCGTGGTACGCTCGCGGATCGCGCGTGCGGCGTGGCTCATGGCAAAGCGCGACACCTGCTCGGTGATCGGCTTGCGCTCGGCGACATAGGCATCGAGGATATCGGGACTGGCCCAACCCTGCACCACGCCCGCCAATAGCCACGACAGATTCATCGCATCGGCAATCCCGGCGTTCATGCCATAGCCCGCATAAGGCACCCACAGATGCGCGGCATCGCCCGCGATGAAAATGCGGTCCTTGCGGAAGACATCGGCGACCAGTCGGCGGCCGATCCAGTCTTCGTTGGCGACGATCTCGATCGGAAAGTCGTCATCCACGCCGAGGATCGCGCGTATCCCGGCGTCGCGGTCGATCGAATCGAAGTCGGCCTCGTCGGGCAGCAGATAGTTGTGCACCAGCCAGCGACGGATGCCGTCGATCGCCAGCACGGTCCCTGCGCGTTCGGGATTGTAGTTGTAGCTCATCCACGCAGGGCCGCTGCCGAGTGCTCCAAGCAGCGCAGGGGAATCGATCAATGTCGACTGCACCCGCTGGATCACCGCATCGCCTTCGAGCTGGCCGCCGATCAATTTGCGCACCGTCGAGGTGCCGCCATCGCAACCGGCCATGTAGCGGGCCTGCAGCGTGATCGTACTGCCATCATCGAGGCGCTCGATGGTCGCGCTGACGCCGTCTGGGTCCTGCGTTGCCGATATAAAGCGGCAGTGCGACAGGATCGTGATGCGGGGATCGGCAGCGGCGCGCGCGAACAGGATCGGTTCGAAATGGATCTGATTGACCCGGTGCGGCGGCTCGGGCGTGGGCCAGTCGGTGTCCGGTCCACCCGTTGCCGTATATCGATCCTGCCGGCTGGGAATGCGGATGCGGGCCATTTCCTTGCCCGTCATCCGGGTGCGAAAGACGATGTCGTTGGGAAAATCATCGGGCAGGCCGACCGCGCGCACCGCCCGCGAGAGCCCCAGCCTGCGGAATGTCTCCATCGTGCGCGAGGCGATATGGTTGCACTTGACGCTGGGCAGCTGTCCCGCGGGCCGCGCTTCCACCAGCGTCACCGTAACCCCGCGCGCCGCCAGGTCGATGGCCAGCAGCATGCCGACGGGACCGCCACCGATAACGAGAACGTCGCATGCCATAACTGAGTCTCCCTCAAAACAAGTGAGACGTCTTACTTATTTGCAAGGAGAGGTCAAGCGTCGGTGATGGGCGTGCGGATGCTGGTGTTGAAAGCGTCCACGAAATGTCCGAGCAGCCGCACGAACGCGGCCGCATCCTCTTCGCTGAAAACGTCCAGCGCGCGGGCTTGGGACCGGCGCGAAGCGGTTTCTGCCTGCGCCCGGATCGCCTCGCCGGCGGGCGTAATCGTCAGCATCCTGCGGCGGCGATCGCCCGGATCTGTCTTGCGCTCGATGAACCCGCGCTCTTCAAGATTGGTGACCACCAGCCCGGTCGTCGAACGATCAAGGCCCAGGAGGCGCGCGAGACTGGCCTGGTCGATCGATATGCCGCCCTGCAATGCGATCAGCATGCCGAACTGGGTCGAAGTGATCGCCAGGTCGTCGGTTTCCTCGGCAAACAGCGCGCTGGTGATCTGATGCGCGCGGCGGATCAAAAAGCCGGGGCGCCCGTAAAGGTCGGCGAGACTGCCGTTGTCCAGTCGATCGTCAGGTTTCATGCCGCAATCGCTATCACGTCACGCTGCGATTGGCGAGCCGGGTGCAAGGGCGCCAGGCGCAGCCGCTGCTTGTCAGACGCCGTCATTCTGCCCACCCGCGCGGCGGCCCAAGATTGACTTTGGCGGTCGTATGTTGAACAATCAATGAAATTGGGGTGTGGAATTTGATGCCTGCAATCGATGTTCGCGATCCCCGTTCAGCCGCCCCGTGATGAGGGCAGCAGCCACCAAGGAGAGAAACGATGGAAGTTCGCTTCCCTGATTTACCGCTCTACACCGGCTGGGGAAAGCCGTTGCGAACCGAATCCACCGTCGACGGACTGGAGCTGATCGAGGGCACCGTGCCTGCCGAGCTGGACGGGACATGGTATCGCGCCGGTCCCGATCGCCAATATGCCCCGATGCTGGGCGATGACATCTTCATCGACGGTGAAGGCATGGCGCACATGATCCGGATTCGCGACGGCAGCGTGTCTTATCGCAGCCGCTGGGTACGCAACGCCCGGTTCAACGCCCAGGCCGCAGCCGGCCGGTCGCTGTTCGGCAAATATCGCAACCGTTTCACCGACGATCCATCGGTCGAGGGGATCAGCGGCGGTACCGCCAATACCAATGTCATTTTTCACAACGGCCGATTGCTGGTGCTGAAAGAGGACGATCTGCCGTTCGAGGTCGACCCCGATTCGCTCGACCCGATCGGCATTTACGATTTCGATGGCAAGGTCCGCGCCACCTCGCTCAGCGCGCATCCCAAATGGTTTCCCGATGACGGCCGCCTGCTCACCTACAGCTATCAGGCCAGGGGCGACGGCAGCAACGACGTCGTGTTCTATGACATGGATGACCAGGGCAACATTCACGACGAGATCTGGTTCGAGATGCCATGGGCATCGATCTGCCACGATTTCGCGGTGACGCCCCATTACGCGATCTTTCCCTTCATGCCGCTGGTAACCACGCTGGACAATATCAAGCGCGGCAACACCTTCTACGAATGGCATCCCGACAAGCAGGTCGTCGTGGCATTGGTGAAGCGCGGCGGCAAAGCAGAGGATATCCGCTGGTTCCGTGGCCCCGCCGGGTCGCTCTCGCACATGATGAATGCCTTTGAGGATGGCGACCAGGTTCACCTCGACGCCTGCTATTATGACGGCAACTGCTTCCCGTTCTTCCCCACGCCCGACGGCAAGCATGTGGAGGGCTGCCCGCCGATGCTGTCCCGGCTGACGTTCGACCTGAGCCGCAACGATGATGGTTTCGACCGGCGTCCGCTGATCAACACGCCCGGCGAAATGCCTCGCGCCGATGATCGCTATCAGGGCCAGGCGTGCGGCAAAGGCTATCTGATCGTCGGACGTCAGCCGGATGGATCGAGCGGCATCGGGTGCGTCGATCTGGCGACCGGCGAACTCACCCGCTGGGCACCCGGAGCGCTCGCCTCGGTGCACGAGCCGCAATTCGTTCCCCGCTACAAGGGGTCTGCCGAAGGGGACGGCTGGCTGCTCGTCATCGTAAACCGGCTGGATGCAGGCCACAGCGAGCTTGCGATCCTCGATGCGCAGGACATCACGCGCGGCCCGGTGGCGCGGCTGCATCTGCCGGTGCGGGTGCGCTCCACCTTCCACGGCACCTGGGTCGACGGCGAAAAACTGCGCGCGCACGCGCCTGGCGAGATGGCCGAAACAGTCTGAACTGGCCGGCTGCGGCAGGCGGGACGAAACGCCTGCCGCATGGTTGCGTCGCTCGTTTCAGGCGACGGCAGGTTCGCCTGCCGGCGGCTCCTCGCGCATCGGACGAAGGTTCGCCACAAGCAGCGCGACGATCACGGGCGAGATCGCAATGATCGCAAGCGTGAACTGCAGCGAAAACGCCGAAGCCAGGGCAAAGCCGCCGAGCAGCGGGGCTATGATGCCGCCGATGCGGCCCGCTCCGCCCGCCCAGCCAATTCCTGTGGACCGGATGGCGGTGGGGTAGACCCGCGTCATCAGCATGTTGAGGCCAGCCTGCCCGCCCGACTGGCAGAAGCTCCAGCCCAGGAGAAGCGGGACGAAATACGGCGATTCGAACGGCACCGTGCCGATCAGCGTCAGCGAAACTGCAATTCCCAGATAATAAGCCGGGATCAGCCGGTTGGGCGGGAACCGGTCCATCAGGAAACCGATGGTGACCGTGCCCACCATGCCGCCGAGAAATCCGATCATCGAGACGATGGCGAAGCGCTGAATGCTGATGCCGGCCATCTCCTGGAAGAAAGTCGGCAGCCAGGCGGCAAGCAGCGCAATGTTGCCCATGCTGAGCAGGCAGGCCAGCCAGACCAGGGTCGTCGTGCGCGCGCGGCCATCACGAAACACATCGACGACGCGCGTCTTGCGGCCCTTGCCCGGCCGGTCGGGTGTGACGAAACGCTCCTCGCCGGTCAACTGAAGACCGGGTTCGATCAACGCGATGGTGCGCGCAATCCCCGGATCACTGGCGTTGCGCTCCACCCGGAAGGTCAGCGATTCAGGCAGGAACAGCCCAAGCAGCGGCACCAGAGCCAGCGGCAGCAGCCCGCCGATCCAGAAAGCGGCCTGCCAGCCATAGTCGGGAATGAGCAGCGCGGCTGCGGCCCCTGCCGCGCTGCCGGCACTATAGCCTGCGATCGAGAGCGCGATGAAGGTCGATCGCCGCCTTTCCGGCGTGAATTCGGCAACGAGAGCCACGGCCCCGGGCAGGACAGCCGCCAGAAACAGTCCGGCCAGTCCGCGCAGGACGGCGAGGGCAACGATCGACGTCGCAAAGGTCGTGGCGACCGACAATATCCCGAAGATCGCGCAACACAGCATCAGCGACCGCTTGCGGCCGAACTTGTCAAACAGCGGGCTGACCAGAAACGCGCCGACCGCAAGCCCGATCTGTTGAAACAGGAACACCAGGGTCATCGCCGCAGGCGTAACCCCGAAGTCCGCAGCGATGGCCGGGGCGATCTTGCCCACGACGAAGATATCGAACCCGTCGATGAACATCACCACGGTCAGCATGGCCAGCACTCTGAAATGCACGGGCTTCAATTGCTGGCGGTCGATAAACTGTTGAACGTCAAAGGACTGCATGACCTTGCTCTCCCATCCGCGACTCTCTTGCCAGGCCGCTTGCAGCACCGTCGTAACCGCAGATTGGGTCGTTGACAAATCATCATATAACCCGGCTGATCCCGTGCTTGACCGGTCCGGAAAAAATGATACGACGTCTTATCATATCTGGAGGGTGAGGCGTGGGCGATACCTATGACGTCGTGATTGTCGGCGGCGGACCGGTGGGCCTCGGCCTCGCGGTGCAACTGGGCCAGGCCGGGATTTCGGTCCTGCTCGTCGAGCGCCACGCCACCCCGGTGCGGGTGCCCAAGGGGCAGAATCTCACGCAGCGCACCATGGAGCACTTTCAGGCGTGGGACGCCGAAGCTGCCCTGCGCAATGCGCGCACAATCCACCCGGAATACGGCATCGGCGGGCTCACGGCCTATGGCACCCTGCTGGGTGAATATCGTTACGACTGGCTCGCCCGCGAACGGGTGCGTGAGTATTACCGGACGGACAACGAGAGGCTGCCACAATATTGCACCGAGCAGGTCTTGCGCGATCGGGTCGCCGCCCTGCCTTCTGTCGTTACCGCGCTGGGCTGTACGGCGCAGGCCGTTTCGCAAGACGAGGGCGGCGTCACGATCCGTTACCGGGACACCGCCGGGACCGAACATATGGCGAGCGCGCAGTATCTGGTCGGCTGCGACGGCAGCAGGTCGCTGATCCGTCGCGAGGCCCAGATCACCGAGACGCGGTCCGACCACGACCGTACCATGGCGCTGATCGTCTTTCGCTCCGATGGCCTCAACCGGCTGCTCGAGCGGTTTCCCGGCAAATCCTTCTATAATGTCCTCACACCCGAGCTTGAGGGCTACTGGATGTTCCTTGGCCGGGTCGATCTTGACGGCAACTGGTTCTTCCACGCTCCGGTTCCAGACAGCGCGCGAACCGACGCCTTCGATTTTGCAGAGTATCTTCACCGCGCGGTGGGGGCCGAGTTCGACGTGGCGATCGAGTATACCGGCTTTTGGGATCTGCGCTTTGCGCAGGCAGACGCCTATCGGGCCGGCCGGATCTTCCTGGCGGGCGATGCGGCGCACAGCCATCCGCCTTATGGCGGCTATGGCATCAACACCGGGCTGGAAGATGCGCGCAATCTGGGCTGGAAGCTGGCCGCAGTTCTGCACGGCTGGGGCGGCGCACATCTGCTCGACAGCTACCATTCCGAACGCCATCCGGTCTTCGAATCCACCGCGCGCGATTTCATCGAAAAGTCGATCCGCGAAGACAGCCGGTTTCTTGCAAGGTATTCGCCCGCGAGGGACCAAGACGCCTTCGAGACGGAGTGGCGCAACCGCGGTACGGGTGCAAAGGCCGAAGTGGAAAGCTTTGCGCCGCACTATGCCGGCTCGCCGATCGTGTTCGGACCGGACGGCGCGGTGTGCAGCGCGGTCGGTGCGCACAGTTTTGCCGCTCGGCCCGGCCATCATCTCGCGCCAAGGGCCATGGCGAACGGCAGCGCAGGGCCGGATATCGCCAGAGCCGGATTGACGCTGCTCGCGCTCGACCCCACGTCGGATGACGTGGCGGCCTTCGAGACCGCAGCAAACGCCTGCCGTGTTCCCTTGGCGGTGCTGCATGACACGTTCGACGGTGGACGAGAGGCCTATGGCGCGCGGCTGGTGTTGCTGCGCCCCGACGGTTTCGTCGCCTGGGCGGGAGAACGGCTGGACACGTCCGCCAGCGCCATCATCGCCCGCGTCACGGGTCTGGATGGTCCGGAAAGCGCGGCTACCCGCGCGATCCGAAGCTAGATCGAATAGAAATCGACAACGGTGGGGATGACATCGTTGAGCAGCAGGATTTTCTTGGCCGCGATGCGCCAGGCTCCATCGACACGCTGCAGGGCGTGCTGATAGCGCCCGAAGAACACATGGGTGCGATCGCTGCGGCGGTCGTAAAGGTGGACGGTGAAGCACGACGAGATGACGGCTTCGCTGCTGTCGGCGCGTTCAACGAGGACGTTGGTGATGGCGTGCACGACGCGCGAAGGCGGCGTGGACGCCACGGACATTCCCGATCGCGCCCGCCAGACCCGGTCCTCGAGATTGCGGCGCCCGCGATAGTAGATCAACGACAGTTCGCTTTCCGGGTCTTGCGTCGGTGTCGTCTCATCGCGCCACGCCGGCACCCAGAACACCGAGTCGGGCAGATACAGTTCCAGCCATTCGTCCCAGCGACTTTCGTCGAGCAGCAAAGCCTCGGTATAGAGGAGTTCTTCCGCTTCTCGGCTGGACAAAGGGGCGTTCACGAGGCCGATCCCTCCAGCATGCGGCGCGCCCATTCGCGATAGTAGCTGTGGTACAGCGTCTCGTCGCACAACTGGGCATCTGCGAGCACGTTGAACTGCGGCTCCATGCCCAAAGGCTGAGAGAACAGATTGCCTCCCGGCTGGCTCGCCGTCATGCCGCGCGCATAGCCCTGCAGCCAGGGCTCGACCCGGCTGGCAAAGCCGCGCTGGCAGTTCTCGTAGCTCACCGTATCATCGGGCGTGGCCATGCCGCTGGGATTGAAGAAATCCTCGTACTGGCGGATGCGCTGGCGGTGTGCCTCGGCCGCCTCGCCCTTGGGAGCGATGCACCAGGTGCGCATTTCGGTCTTGCCGACCCCGACCGGTCGGATCACGCGCAGCTGGCTCGAGGCGTTCTCCGCGATCTGCAGATTGGGAAAGATCGTCAGGTTGCGCATGTTGAACATCCAGTCGCGCTTGGCCTCACCGTGCCGCTCTGCCAGCACCGTCGCCCGGTCATAGAGCGGCAGAGCGTCCGATATCTCAAACCGGCCCCAGTTGAGGACATGGCCGTACTGAAAGCTGAAGCTCCCACCCTGGATACCTTCGGCGTCGCCCGTCCAGTATTCGCTGCTTTCCCAGACCGAGCGCACGACGCTGGCATCGGTCTGTTCCTTGCGCTGTTCGAGCACACGGATGTAGGACGGATGTGCTGAGGTGAAATGATAGGCATCCGAGCAGTTTTCCAGCTGCAGCTTCCAGTTGGCGTCGTAGGTGAACGTCACCTCGCCAGGGACCAGCTCGACCCCCTCCTCGCTTTGATCGGCGATCAGATCGAGCAGGATTGCCGCCTCGCCCAGATGCTCGGTGAGCGATGGCACCGCGGCGTTCAGGCTGCCAAACAGAAAGCCGCGATACTCGCCGAAAACGGGGAGCACGGGAAGATCATGGCTCGACGCGTCGAAGCTCTCGGCATAGCAACCCGCCTTTCGCCACTTGATAGCCTTGTTCTGACCGGCACTGTCGAACGACCAGCTGTGATAGGGGCAGACGTGCAAACGGGCATTGCCGTGCAACCTCTGGGCGACACGCGACCCCTTATGGGGGCAGCTGTTGACCAGCCCGTGGAGCTTTCCGTCGCTATCGCGGCTGACAAGAACCGGAACACGGCCGATTGTCGTGGTAAAATAATCATAGGGGCCAGGGGCCTGGGCCGCCAGCCCGAGAAACACCCAGCCGCCTTCGAAGATGTGGTGCATCTCGAGATCGAAAACATTGGGATCATCGAAAATCGCACGGCTGACGCGGAAAACTCCATCATCCGGACGGTCATCGATGAGTTCGGCAAGCCGGCCTTTCAACATAATGCGATCCTTTGGCGTGTGCGCATCAGGACACCACGACTTCAACCAGCGTCGAGCCTTGGGCACTGAAGGATGCGGCGAGCGCAGCATCAAGTCCATTGGCATCTGTGACCCTGACAGCGCTCAGTCCCTGGCCTTCGGCCAGAGCGCAAAAATCGATGTCGGGCAATTGCGTCCCGACGGTCTTGTCGAGGCCGAAAATCCTGCCGAAACTGGCCAGCGCCGCATAGCCGCCGTTGTTGATGATGATGAAGCTGATCGAGAGGCCCAGTTGCACCGCCGACCAGAGCCCCTGGATGGCGTACATGCTCGATCCATCGCCCAGAAGCGCGATCACCTTTTCGGATGGGCGTGCCAGCGCGACCCCCACGGCTGCTGGAAGACCATGGCCAAGGCCGCCACTGGCGCAGGTATAGAACGTGTCGCGCTCGAGCATCGGCAGATGGTCGTGCATCGCACCGCGGCTGGAAGGCGCCTCTTCCACCACGATCGCGCCATGCGGGCGATGGCGGGCAATCTGCTGCAGCACGAACGCATCTGAAAATTCCATGCCGTGCAGAACGGGCGCCGGTTGCCGCAACGGCGGAGGGGCCCGCTCCATCGGCGGCGGTCCGGCAAGCAGGCTGAGGATCGCGAGCCGGGTGTTGGCGACAACGGCCATGCCGTCGGGTGCCCAGGCAGCCTGGGCAGGGTTGTCGACGATCTGGATCACCCGCGCCCCTTCGGGCACATGAGGCCCAAAACCTTCGACATGATAGAGCGACAGCGGTCCGCCCAGAACCAGGATGAGATCGTGACCCTGGAGGCGGGCGACGATCTTTTCGCGGCCGGCATCGAGAAAGCCTGCAAACAATCGGTGGTCTTCGGGGAAGCTGTTGCGCGCCGACATCGGCGCCACCCAGACCGGGGTGTTGTGCCGTTCGGCCAGCGCGATTACCTCGTCCCAGGCCTGGTCGCGTGCAACGCCAGCGCCGACCACGATCACCGGTCGATCGGCAATCGCCAGCGCGTCGGCGGCATCCGTGAGGGCTGCGGGATCGCCGGGATTGATGGCGGAAACCCGGCGCGCCCTGATCGGTTCGCAGGGCCTGTCCCAGTCATCGACCGGGATCGAGACGAACGTCGGCCCGCACGGCGGCTCCATCGCGACGTAATACGCGCGCGCGATAGCGGCGGGAACATCCTGCGCGCACGCAGGTTCGCACGCCCATTTGACAAAGGGCCGGGGAAATTCGGTTGCGCGCTCGGCAAACAGGAACGGTTCGCACGACAGGATCGATCGCGCCTGTTGACCGGCGGTGATCACCAGCGGCGTCTGGTTCTTGAACGCGGTGAACAGATTGCCCAGCGCATGGCCGGTCCCGGCAGACGAATGGAGATTGACCAGCGCGGCGTTGCGCTTGGCTTGCGCATAGCCGTCGGCCATGGCCACCACGATCGATTCCTGAAGCCCCAGGACATAGCGGAAATCGTCCGGAAAATCGCGAAACAACGGCAACTCGGTCGATCCAGGGTTACCGAAGATGGTCTGCATGTCCAGCGCGCGCAGCAGCGCTATCGTGGCCTCTCTCACGGTTGTCATGGCGCGGTGCTCTCTCCTGTTGCATCCGCTTTGAGCGAACACGGACATTTCAACCATTGCAAATTATCGGCAATGTCATACGTTTTTTGTATGACTTTCGATCAACGCAAGCTCTCAGCCTTCGTGGCTGTGGTCGATACCGGCAGCGTCGGGCGCGCAGCGATCGTCAACAACATGACGCAACCGACCCTGAGCAGGCTGGTCCGCGAGATGGAACAGCGGTTGGGCGTTGACCTGTTCGAGCGGCACAGCAAGGGCATGACGCTGACCGCATCGGGAGAGGTGTTTGCCCCTTATGCCCGCATGCTGCTGTTCGAGATGCAGCAGGCGAGCGAGGCGCTCGACACGGTGCAGGGAATCCAGCGGGGCACGGTCCGTCTGGGGGCGGTCGCCGCGACCACGCGCAGCCTGGTGCCCAAGGCATCGGCCCGGCTGCTCAAGGCCTCCCCCGCGCTGCGCATTGCGCTTCTGGAAGCGCCTCAGGGCACGCTGACCGAGGCTTTGCTTGCGCGCAAAATCGATCTGATGATCGCCCCGCAATTGCCCGATCATCCCGACATGGTGCGGATCAGCCAGTGCCAGTTCGATGATGTCTTCACCGTCTTCTGCTCGACACAGCATCCGCTGGCGCGCGCCAGCGATGTCGATCTGGACAGGGTGCTCAAGGAGAACTGGGTGATGCCCCCTGCCGGATCGACGCCGCGATCTTTGTTCGATGCGCTGGTCCGCAAAGCTGGGCAGGCACTTCCGACCGTTGCGATCGAAGCCACATCGGTGGGCGCGCAGGTCGCGTGCGTCGTGCACGGCAGGGTGCTGGGCTGGCTGCCGCATCCGCTGATCGAGAGCGAGGTCGGCAACGGCACGATCAAGCTGCTGACCATCCCCGAACTGTCGCTGCACCGCAGCTTCTACGTCTATCGGCGGTCGCGCGGCCTGCTGCCGGACGCGGCGCGGCGCTTCCTCGAAATGCTGCCACAGGTCGCGGAGACGGCCTGAATGGGCCCGTTTGCAGCGCTGCGTCATCGCGAGTAGCGCTTCAACCTCGCAGAACAGGTGGAGAGCGCCATGCAGAATATCGTGATCGTCGGAGCAGGTGCGATGGGCTGCTATTTCGCCGCGCGCCTCGGGGAGGCGGGGTTGTCCGTGACGCTGGTTGACATCGACCCGGTGCGGCTGGAGCTGCTGTCGCGCGAAGGCATCAAGGTGGCCGATGATCGGGGAGAGCGGGTTGTCGCCACCCGTGCCATGCGCGCGCAGGATGTCGCGCCCGGGGCGGACCTCGTCATGCTGTTCACCAAGGGTATGCACAGCGCGGCAGCCGCGCAATCGGTCGCGCATCTTGCAGATGGCAAAAGCTTTGCGCTGACATTGCAGAACGGCATCGGCAATGCGGAAATCCTTGCAGAGGTCTTCATGCCCGAGCGGGTGCTGATCGGGGTCACCGACATTCCCGCCGATCTCGAAGGCCCCAACACGGTTGCCTCGCATGGTCTGGGGCATATCCGGCTGGGCAGCATGGCGGCCAGGATGCATCCCGTCGCCGAGCAGGTGGCGCAGCTGCTGACCCTGAGCGGGTTGAACGCCGAGGCCGACGCCCGGGTCGAGGTGGCGATCTGGGAGAAGGTGGCGTTCAACGCCGCGCTCAATGCACTTGCCACGGTCAGCGGAGCAACGGTGGGCGGCATGGACCATCCCGCGGGTCGTCGCATCATCGCAGCCGTGGTCTCAGAGGTCGTCGCAACCGCCGCTGCCCGGGGGGTGCAAATCGATACTACGCGGATCGGAAGCAAGATCGACTTTGCGCTGGCCAATCATCGTGGCCACAAGGCATCGATGCTGCAGGACATGCTGGCCGGCCGCGCAACGGAGATCGAGTCGATCAACGGTGCCGTCGTGCTCGCCGCCGCCCAGGCGGGCATCGCGACGCCGGTGACGTCGATGCTCGCAGATATCATCCGGTTGATGGAGGCGCAAAGGCCGCGGTGATCCCCGTCGGCGGGGCAGCTGCGACAAGCCCAAGAAGAGCGCTACCGGATCGAACAGCCTGGTCTAGGTCTCGCTGCCCGCCAGCGTCCTGAGCGCAGTGATCATGTCGGGCAACAATGCGACATCGAGCCTGTCTCGAAACCGGGCCTCGTGCGCATCGATGATCGTCTGCGCGGCGCAGACCTTGTCGACCCCCAATTCCGTCAGAGCCAGCGACTGCGATCGGCCATCCACCCGTGATTTCTGGATGAACCCCCGTTTCAGCAGCCCGCCCATCAACGGCGCCATATTGGCGCGCGCGATCCCCAGCACCCGCCCGATGTCGCTTTGGGTGAGGCCGGGATTGGCGCGGATGAGGATCAGGATCGTCGCCTCGGTCGGGCGCAAATCCGCCGGCGCCAGCGACGAACCCAGATCGGCCATCATCGCGGTCGATGCGCGGCGCAGCCAGTAGCCCAGCAGATCCTCCAGCGGATCGGGAACCCGAGAAACGTCGTTGTCTGAGGCACCTGCATTCATCACGAAAGTCCAAAACCGCTATTGTGCATAACAATCAACATAGCTATGCTTTATAGCAATAACGGTGAGTGAGAGGAACTTGAATGATGCACACCATTTCTCTTTCAATCGGTGGTCAACCGATGACGACAGCCGCCACGTTCACCCGCCATAACCCGGTTACCGGCGCTGCCGCAACGGCTGCGGCGGCCGCGACTTCGCAGGACGCCTGCGCCGCGGTCGATGCCGCCGCTGCCGCCTTCCCCGCATGGTCCGCGCTCGGCCCCAACGCCCGCCGCGCAAAGCTCGCCAAGGCGGCCGATGCACTCGACGCCAAGGCCGATGCATTCATCGACGCGATGATGAACGAGGTCGGCGCAACCGAAGGCTGGGCGCGGTTCAACCTGATGCTGGCCAGCAGCATGGTGCGCGAGGCGGCCGCGATCACCACCCAGATCAGCGGCGAGGTCATCCCTTCCGACAAGCCCGGCTGCATCGCCATGGCCGTGCGCGAGCCCGCCGGCGTGGTGCTGGGCATTGCGCCGTGGAATGCGCCGATCATCCTGGGCGTGCGCGCGATCGCGGTGCCGCTGGCCTGCGGCAACACGGTGGTGCTCAAGGCATCGGAACAGTGCCCGCGCACCCATGCGCTGATCGTCGAGGCGTTTGTCGAAGCCGGCTTCGGCGATGGCATCGTCAATCTGGTCACCAATGCGCCCGAGGCTGCAGGCGATGTCGTCGGCGCGATGATCGATCACCCCGCGGTCCGGCGGATCAACTTCACCGGATCGACGGCCGTGGGCCGGATCATCGCCAGGCGCGCGGCCGAGCACCTCAAGCCGGTGCTGCTCGAACTGGGCGGCAAGGCGCCGCTGATCGTGCTCGAAGACGCCGATCTCGACGAGGCGGTCAAGGCGGCAGCGTTCGGCGCGTTCATGAACCAGGGCCAGATCTGCATGTCGACCGAGCGGATCATCGTCGTCGATGCGGTGGCCGATGCCTTTGCCGAAAAATTCCGCGCCAAGGTCGCGACTCTGGCGGTGGGCGATCCGCGCGAAGGCAAGACCCCGCTGGGCGCTGTCGTCGATACCAGGACGGTCGCGCACGTCCAGGCGCTGGTCGATGAGGCGGTCGCACAGGGCGCACGCCAGATCAACGGCGGCCCTTCCGAAGGCGTGCTGATGCCCGCGCATGTCATCGACGCGGTCACGCCGGACATGCGGCTGTTCCGCGAAGAAAGCTTCGGCCCCGTCGTCGCCATCGTCCGCGCAGCCGACGAGGCGCATGCGGTCGAGCTTGCCAACGACACCGAATACGGGCTGTCCGCCTCGATCTTCACCCGCGATATCGCGCGCGGGCTTCGCGTTGCGCGGCTGATCAAGTCCGGCATCTGCCACGTCAATGGCCCCACCGTGCACGACGAGGCGCAGATGCCCTTCGGCGGCACCAAGGCCTCTGGCTACGGCAAGTTCGGCGGCCAGGCCGGCATCGACAGCTTCACCGACCTGCGCTGGATCACCATCGAGACCCAGCCCGGCCACTTCCCCATCTGACCCCTTTTCCATCACGACAATCCCGGAAAGCGCCTGACATGACCAACACCTTGAATATCGACGGAATCGACCCGGTTGAACTCGCCACCGTGATCTTTTCGGTCGAAAACGGCATCGCCTGGGTCAACTTCAACCGCCCCGACAAGCGCAACTGCATGTCGCCGCGCCTCAACCGTCAGATGATGCGCGTGCTCGATGCGCTGGAGTTCCGCGAGGATGTCGGCGTGCTGGTGCTGACCGGCGAGGGCACCGCCTGGTCGGCGGGCATGGATCTCAAGGAGTATTTCCGCGAGACCGAGGCTGACGGCCTGCGCGGTACCCGCGGCGCCCAGCGCGAGAGCTATGGCTGGTGGCGCCGCCTGCGCTGGTACCAGAAGCCGACGATCGCGATGGTCAACGGCTGGTGCTTTGGCGGCGGCTATGGCCCGCTGTTCGCCTGCGACCTCGCGTTTGCGGCCGACGACGCGCAGTTCGGGCTGTCCGAGATCAACTGGGGCATCCTGCCCGGCGGCGGCGCAGCCAAGGTCGCGACCGAGCTCACCAGCTTCCGCAACGCGATGTACCACGCGATGATGGGCGAGAACGTCGATGGCAAGACCGCAGCACAATGGGGCTTCGTCAACGAATCGCTGCCGCTCGACCAGCTCAGGGCGCGCGTGACCGAGGTCGCCAACGTGCTGCTCAAGAAGAACCCGATCGCGCTCAAGGCCACCAAGGATGCCATCCGCCGGGTGCGCGAGATGAGCTATGACAATGCCGAGGATTACCTGATCCGCGCGCAGGAGGCCGCCAACAGCTATGACAACGATGGCCGCAAGGAAGGCATCAAGCAGTTCATCGACGACAAGACCTACAAGCCGGGTCTGGGCGCGTACGACCGCTCGAAAACCTCTGCCTGATCAGACCCAGACCAAAGCCGGAAACGCCCTGCCATGTCAGCCGACACCCTCGCTCCGCCTGCCCCGGCCACCCGCCCCGCATCGCTTGATCGCCTGCTGCGCCCCCGCTCGGTGGCGATCGTCGGTGCTTCCGAAAAGCCCGGTGCCTTGGGCAACTCGGTGCTGTCCAATCTGGTCCGCAACGGCTTTTCAGGCGATATCCACCTGATCAATCCCAAGCGGGCCGAGATCGAGGGACGGCCATGCCTTCCCTCGGTCGAGGCGTTGCCCGATGGGGTCGATTGCGCCGTGCTCGCCATTCCGCGCGCGGCGGTGCTGGACACGGTGCGCGCGCTGGCGGAGCGCGGGGTCGGTTCGGCGATCATCTTCTCCGCAGGCTTTGCGGAGGGCGGCGAAGAGGGGCTGGCCGAACAGCGCGCAATCGGGAAGGTTTCCGCGGACAGTGGCATGGTGATCGAAGGGCCCAATTGCCTTGGCATGACCAACTTCATCGACCGCGTGCCGCTGACCTTCGTCGAGACCGACGCCACGCCCCTGGGCGCGCGCGACGGCATCGGTGTCGTCTCGCAAAGCGGGGCGATGGCCTGCGTATTGTGCACCACATTGGCCAGCAGGGACCTCGGACTGTCGTTCTCGATCTCGACCGGCAACGAGGCCGCGAGCGGCGTCGAGGATTATGTCGAATATCTGCTGGACGATTCCGCCACCAAGGTCATCGCGATGATCGTCGAGCAGTTCCGCAATCCGCAGCGCTTCATGGCGGCCGCGCGGCGCGCCCGGACGCTGGGCAAGACGATCGTGCTGCTCCACCCCGGCAAGAGCAGCGCCGCCCGCGAATCCGCTGCGACCCACACCGGCGCGATGGCGGGCGATTATCAGCTGATGCGGGTGAAGGTCGAGCGCGCGGGCGCGATCTTCGCCGAAACGCTTGAGGAACTGGGCGACATCGCCGAGATCGCGCTGCGCTGTCCGATCATCCCGGCAGCCGGGGTTGCGGTGCTCGGCGAATCGGGCGCGTTCAAGGCGCTGACGCTCGATCTGTGCGAGGGGCTCGGGCTCGATCTGCCGAAGATCGACGACGACAACGCACCCGCCCTGCGCGCGGCGCTGCCCCCGTTTGTCGGTGTGAGCAATCCGCTCGATCTGACCGCACAGGGGCTGGTCGAACCGGACCTCTATTACCGCACGCTTGCCGCCTTGTTCGATGACGACCGTTTCGGCAGCGTGCTGGCCGGGATCATCCAGACCGACCCGGTGACGATGGCGATCAAGCTGCCGCCCATCCTGCGGGCGGTGCGCGAACTTTCGCCCGCCAAGCCGGTGATCTTTGCCGGGCTCGATGAAGGCGCTCCGATCGGCACCGATTATATCGATCAGCTTCGCGCGCTCGGGATCCCCTATTTCCCATCGACCGAACGCGCATTGCGGGCGCTGCGGCGGTTGAACGCCTTTGCCCTTCGCGATTTCGCGATCGGCGATGTCAGCCCCCTTCCCGCTCCCGGTCTGCCAAGCGGCAATGCCATCGTGCCCGAATACCGCGCCAAGCAGATTCTTGGCGCGCTCGGACTGCCGTTCCCGCGCGGCGCGTTCTGCACCTCGCCCGACGAAGCGGTGACCGCAGCAGCCAGCATCGGGTTTCCGGTGGTGATCAAGGCGCAGTCGGCTGAGCTCAGCCACAAGAGCGATGCCGGCGGCGTGATCCTGAACCTGGCCGATGCGGACGCTGTGCGGGCAGGGTGGGACCGGCTCCACGCCAATGTCGCAGCATACGATCCGGGCATGGCGCTGGACGGTGTTCTGGTCGAGGGGATGGGCGAGCGCGGCACCGAGCTGATTATCGGCGCCAGGAATGATCCCGATTGGGGGCCGGTCATCCTGGTCGGCTTTGGCGGGGTGACCGCCGAGATCCTGCAGGATGTGCGGCTGCTGCCGCCAGACCTGACGCACGAGGCGATCCTGCGCGAGCTGGATCTGCTCAAGAGCGCGGCGATCCTGCGCGGGTTTCGCGGATCGCCTGCGCTCGATGTCGATGCGGTCGCACGGTTGGTTGCCACCCTTGGGCGCATCCTCTTGAGCGAGCCCGGCATCGCCGAGATCGACCTCAACCCCGTCATCATCTATCCCTGCGGCAAAGGCGTGATCGCGCTCGATGCATTGATGGTCACGGCCGCGCAGCACGAGTGACGACCACAACGACAAGAATGGCACCAAAGGGGGCGAGAGAATGACCGCAGATGTGAGGGCCACTCTCGACAGGGCACCGATGGGCAGGCTGCAGATCGCGGCCATCGTGCTGTGCGTTCTGCTCAACGCGCTGGACGGGTTCGACGTGCTGGCGATCAGCTTTGCCTCGCCCGGGATCGCCGCCGAATGGGGCATAGACCGGGCCGCGCTCGGCCTTGTGCTGTCGATGGAGCTGATCGGCATGGCCGCAGGATCGATCGTTCTGGGGTCGGTCGCAGACCGGATCGGACGCAGGCCGACAACGCTGATATGCCTGGTCATCATGGCGCTGGGGATGGCCGCGGCGACCTTTGCCGGGACGGTCGAGGAGCTGTCTGCCTACCGTTTGTTCACCGGCCTCGGCATCGGCGGAATGCTGGCGTGCACCAACGCGATGGTCGCCGAATTCGCCAACGCCCGCGCGCGCAGCCTTGCGGTCGCGATCATGGCGGCGGGCTATCCGATGGGCGCTATCCTGGGCGGATCGTTCGCATCGCAGCTGCTGGTCGATGGCGACTGGCGCGACGTCTTCACCTTCGGCGCGGTGATCACGGCGGTGTTCCTGCCCGTCACCTTCCTGCTGCTGCCTGAATCGATCGGGTTTCTGGTGCACAAGCGACCAGCGGGCGCGCTGGCGCGGGTCAATGCGATCCTGTCGCGGATGGGCCACGACCAGGTCGATGCCCTGCCCGACCCGGACCCTGCAGCGCCCAAGGCGGGCTTTCGCCAGCTGTTCGCTCCCGGCCTCGCGAAAACCACATTGTTCCTGACCCTGGCCTATTTCTGCCACATCATGACATTCTACTTCATCCTCAAATGGGTGCCCAAGATCGTCGTCGACATGGGCTATGCCGCATCGGCTGCGGGCGGGGTGCTGGTCTGGGCGAATGTCGGCGGATTGATCGGCGCATTGCTGCTGAGCGCTTTGAGCTGGCGGTTCCCCATCCGCAATCTGGTGATCGGCGCGATGCTGCTTTCGTTCGTGACGGTCACCATCTTCGGACAGGGCCAGAGCGACATCGCCATGCTGGCAGCGGTCGCGGCAGCGGCAGGATTCTGCACCAACGCCGGTGTGGTCGGGCTGTACGCGCTGATCGCCCAGGCCTTCCCCACCGCGGTGCGCGCCAGCGGCACCGGGTTCGTCATCGGCTTCGGCCGAGGCGGCGCAGCCGTCGGACCGATCCTCGCCGGGTTCCTGTTCAGCATCGACCTTGGCCTCGCCTCGGTCGGGCTGGCGATGGCGTGCGGATCGCTGCTCGCTGCCGCGATGCTGCTGTGGCTCCCGAAACCGGCGCCTGTGCGATGATCGGTCGCGCGCCTTCCAAACGGGTTTCGCAGGATGAGTTGGCAGGCTGGGCAGCGAGGTGCAGGCCACTGACCGCGCGGTGGTGGGGCCCGATCCGGTCGTTCAAGGCCGATCACGCCTCCATCGGCACCAGCGCGCTCATCGGCAGACGCTCTGCAAATTGCACCCTGGTCCAGATGCGCAAATCCCCGCCAAACCTCGCTCCACGCTCGATCTGACAGAGGCACGCATTGAATACGCGCTAGGCGCTCGTGTCCGCCATCGGACACGACCGCCAGACGTTAACATACGGAAAATGTCTGGAAAAACTGGAGCGGGCGAAGGGATTCGAACCCTCGACCCCAACCTTGGCAAGGTTGTGCTCTACCCCTGAGCTACGCCCGCTCGGCGGCTGGTTCGACGTGCGATCCAGCAGGTGAGGCGCGCAGTTAGCATCGGGTTTTGGGTCCGGCAAGCCCCAAATTTGCATTTGGCGACGATTCATTGTTTCACCCTTGGCAGAAGCGGCTTGCGCACCATCTTGGTGTTTCGGATAAGGTGCCAGGACAAAGCGGGGCACAACCCGCGACGGGGCGGTGAACCGCCCGGCACGCGCAACAGCAGGAGCAGTTCACTTGGCAAGCATGGGTTTGACGACCGAAGAGCACAAGGCCGTCGAGGCATTCCGCACCAGCGTGGTCGAACCATCGATGACCAAGCTGGTCATCCTCGATTTCTGGGCGGAATGGTGCGGGCCGTGCAAGGCGCTGACCCCGGTGCTGGAGAAGGTCGCGGCCGATTATGCCGACAAGGGCGTGATGCTGGTCAAGGTCAATGTCGATGAGGAACGCTTCATCGCCTCGCAGTTCCAGATCCAGTCGATCCCCACCGTCTATGCGATGTTCCAGGGCCAGCCGGTCGCCAACCTGACCAACGCGCGCACCGAGGCGCAGCTTGGCGGCATCCTTGACCAGCTGCTCGAGAAGCTGCCCGTCCAGGCGGGTGATGGCGACGATGCCGGCGCGCCCGATATCGCGCCGCTGATCGCGATGGCCGAAGACGTGCTGGCCGAGGGCGACACCGAGCAGGCCATGGGCATGTTCGCGCAGATCCTGGACATGGTGCCGGACAGCGTTGCGGCCATTTCCGGCCTGCTGCGCGCAATGGTCGCCGCCGACAAGGTGGAGGAGGCACAGGCGCTGCTCGCCGATCTGCCCCCCGAAATCACCGCCGACCCCGCGCTCGATCGCGCCAGGGCCGCCATCGCGCTGGTCGCCGACAAGGCCGATGACAGCGAGATCGCAGGGCTGCGTGCAGCCGCCAATGCCGCGCCGGACGATCATGCCGCGCGCTTCGACCTCGCCGTCGCGCTGTTCGCAGGCGGCGAGCGCGACGAGGCGGCCGAGCACCTGCTGGCCATCGTGAAGGCCGACAAGGAATGGAACGAGGGCGCGGCGCGCGCGCGGCTGCTGCAGATCTTCGAGGCGGTCGGGCTCGAGGATCCCTGGGTCTCGGCAACGCGGCGCAAGCTTTCCGCCGCGTTGTTCGGATGACCGGCAAACCCGTCATGGTCGCCCAGCGCATCTCGATCTTTCCGCTCACCGGGGTGATCCTGTTTCCGGGACTGCAGGTGCCGCTGCACATCTTCGAGCCGCGCTATCGCGCCCTCGTGAGCGATGCGATGGCGCGCGACCGGCAGATCGGGATGATCCAGCCGCGCGGCCCCGGCGATCCGCCCGCGCTGTTCGACATGGGCTGTGTCGGGCGCATCGTCGATGTCGAGGCGCTCGATGATGGCCGCTACAATCTTGTGCTCGAAGGCTTTGCCCGGTTCCGCGTGCTGCGCGAGCTGGACGTGACGACGCCGTTCCGCCAGATCGAAGCGGAGCTGATCAACGAGAACGAGGACGACCAGGCGCTCTCCAGCATCGAGCGCGCGAGCCTGGAACGCGAATCGCAGCGGTTCGCCAATGCGCAGGGCTATAGCGTCGACTGGGATTCGGTCGCACGGCTCGACGACCGCTCGCTGGTCAATGGCATCGCGCAGATCGCCCCGTTCGATGCAGCCGCCAAGCAGGCGCTGCTCGAAGCCGAAGGCCTCACCACCCGCGCCGATCTGCTGGTGCAACTGATGCAGTTCTTCGGCCGCCGCGACAGCGACGATCCAAGGGTGACGCTGCAGTAATGCCTCGCAACCACACTCTCCCCTACCGCTTGCGGGAGGGGTGGCCGCAGGCCGGGGTGGGCGCGAAGCCGTAGGCGAGCGTTACAACCGCTCCTTTTCAGGCCCACCCCGGTCCGGCAGGCCGGACCTGCCCCTCCCGCAAGCGGGAGGGGAGACGCTCACCGTGCGCCTTGCAGCTTCTTCTGGCGGCGGCGCTGAACCGAAGAGCCCAGCCCCAAAGCCTCGCGGTACTTCGCCACCGTCCGCCGCGCGATGTCGAACCCGCGCTCCTTCAGCAGATCGACCAGCTGGTCGTCGGAGAGGATGTTCTTGGCGTCCTCCTCGTCGATCAGCGTCTTGATGTGGCTCTTCACCGCCGAGGCCGACACCGCATCGCCGCCATCGGTCGCCTGGATCGCGCTGGTGAAGAAGTATTTGAGTTCGAACAGACCGCGCGCGCAGCTCAGATATTTGTGGCTGGTCACCCGGCTGACGGTCGATTCGTGCATCTCGATCGCGTCGGCGACGCTGCGCAGCGTGAGCGGGCGCAATTGCGTGACGCCGTTGCGGAAGAAGCCTTCCTGCTGCTTGACGATCTCGCTCGCCACCTTGATGATTGTGCGCTGGCGCTGGTCGAGCGCCTTGAGCAGCCAGTTGGCCTCGGCAAGGCATTCGCTGAGCCACGCCTTGGATTTGGCATCGTGCCGCCCGCCAGACAGCGAGACATGATAGCTGCGGTTGACCAGCAGCCGCGGCAGCGTCGCGCTGTTGATCTCGATCATCCATTTGCCCTCGCGCTCGAGCACGAACAGATCGGGCACCACCGCCTCGACGCTCGCCCCGCCAAAGCGGCTGCCCGGCTTGGGATCATACTGGCGCAGCTCGGCGATCATGTCGGCAAGGTCCTCGTCGTCGACCCGGCACAGCCGCTTCAGCTGCGGCAGCGCGCCGCGCGCGAGCAATTCCAGGTTGTCGATCAGCCGCGCCATGCACGGATCATAGCGATCGGCCTCGCGCGCCTGCAGCGCCAGGCATTCTGCCAGATCGCGCGCACCGACGCCGGTGGGCTCGAGCGTGTGGACAGCCGCCAGCGCGGCCTCGACCTCGCCCAGAGGCACACCCAATTGGTGCGAGACCTGCAGCAGGTCGCCGCGCAGATAGCCGTTCTCGTCGATCAGCTCGATCAGGTGGCGGCCGATGAACAGCGTGACACCCGACATTGCGATCCCCGCCTGCGCATGCAGATGCTCGCGCAAGGTGAGGTCGTATTCGAGCGAATCTTCCCAGCCGTCGCTGTCAGTTCCGCCGCCGGTGGAAATATCGTTGAGCGAAAGCGCCCCGTCGAGCCCGCCGCTGGCCTCACCCGCGACCCGGTCGGGGCCGTCGCTGGCGCAGTCGTGATGAAACACCTCGCCGCCCAGGTCGATATCGAGCGGACGATCGATCTCGCCCATGCCTGCGCCGATCAGTTCGTCGCTGCCCGCCGGATCGCCATCGGCAGGAGCAGCGGGCGCGTCGAACGTAGCATCGACGCCGCTCGAGGCGACATCGCCGCCGGTGTCCTCGCCGCCCAGCTCGAGCAGCGGGTTGCGCTCGAGTTCCTCGCCGATGAACGCTTCGATCTCGATATTCGACAGCGCCAGCAGCCGGATCGCCTGCTGCAACTGCGGCGTCATCACCAGCGACTGGCTCTGCCTCAGGTCAAGGCGCGGGCCGAGCGCCATCAGGTCAGTCCTTCGTCACCTGCGACGGGTGCGATCACAGCGCAAAGCCCTCGCCCAGATACAGCCTGCGGACATTTTCGTCGGCCACCAGCGCCTCGGGCGTGCCGGCAAACAGCACCTTGCCATCATAGATGATGCAGGCGCGGTCGACGATGTCGAGCGTCTCGCGGACGTTGTGATCGGTGATCAGCACGCCGATGCCGCGCGATTTGAGCTCGATGATGAGGTCACGGATGTCGGCGATCGAAAGCGGATCGATCCCCGCGAACGGCTCGTCGAGCAGGATGATGGAGGGGCTGGCGGCCAGCGCGCGGGCGATCTCGCAGCGGCGGCGTTCGCCACCCGACAGCGCCATCGCCGGGGATTCGCGCAGCCGTGTCAGGCCGAATTCCTCGAGCAATGTCTCCAGCCGCGCCGCGCGCGCCTCGACTTCGGGCTCGACCAGTTCGAGCACCGCCTTGATGTTCTGCTCGACCGTCATGCCGCGGAAGATCGAGGTTTCCTGCGGCAGATAGCCAAGGCCCAGGATCGCGCGGCGATACATCGGCAGTGGGGTGATATCGACCCCGTCGAGCATGATGCGCCCCGAATTGGGTTTCACCAACCCCATGATCGAATAGAAGCAGGTTGTCTTGCCCGCGCCATTGGGGCCCAGCAGGCCCAGCACCTCGCCCTTGGCGACATGCAGCGACACATCGGAGAGCACGACCTTCTTGTCATAGCTCTTGGCGATCGACACGACGTTAAGGCCATCGGTGGACACGGCAGGGACCGCCGCGGTGCCGCTGAGCAGGCCAAGGGGGGCTACATCGTTCATTGCAACATTCCTGCAAACATAAACCGCAGCTTGGGGCGCCGCTTTGTCTTTGTTCTCCCATAGCATGGAACAATGCGATGAAAACCGGCGATATTCACGTGTTGGCAGGATTTATGCATGGGCTGGCGCTCTGGCCTCGGCTGCCAACGCGCAACCGTCACCCTGAACTTGTTTCAGGGCCCATTTCTCCCCACGCGGCTTCGGCAGCCGGGGCGCGATGGGTCCTGAAACAAGTTCAGGATGACAAAGGAAGAGAGCCGTTGCGCCTGAACTCAATCCCGCTTGGGTACCGAGAACGTGCCCGATACACGGCCGCCTGCCGAGCCAGTCTGGCCCGGAGCGCCACCGGCCGAGCGGCCGTCGACAGTCGAGCGGCCGGTGGTCAGGTCGATTACCATCCGCCCGCCGTTGAGCGTGTTGCCGCCCTGGCGCAGCGCGACATTGCCGATCAGGGTGATGATCCGCTTGTTGAAATCATAGATGCCGACATTGCCGCTGGCGCGTTCCTCACCCTTGGTGACGACCACGCCGCCATTGGCGTCGATGCGCTCGATCTCGATGCTGCCCGCGTTGCGATAGGCCACGGTCATCCGCGCCGCCTGCAGGCGAAGACCCGCCTGGGTGATATCGACATTGCCCGACAGCAGCACGCGGTTTGCGCGGTCCTGCAGCTCGATGCGATCGGCAGCATAATCGACCGGCGCGTTGCTGTTGTGGTTCATCAGCGACTGCGCGGTGACGCTGCCGGGCACCATCGCCAGCGCGGCGAGGCAAAACGCACCGGCAGCCGCACCTGGCAACCGGCGACGGGCCAGCATCGAAACCCTGGCTGAAAACCGCTTGGTCAATCCCGTATCTCCGCTCGTCACTCGATTCTGGTTCGTCACCGGGGCAATCCGCCCTGAGTCATCCGCAGCCGTGCGCGGCCTTCGAGCGTGACCGTGCGATTGGCAAGATCGGCCTTTAGCCGGTCGGCGCGGAAAGTGCCAGCGGGCAAGCGACCCGTCACTTCGCCGCGGCTGACCATGCTGCGCTTGGGCAGATCGATGTCCACATCGCGGGTGACCATGCGATAGCCATTTGCGGAGCTGAACTGCACCGGGCCGATGATCGACACCTGTTCGCTGTCCATGTTGTAGGTCCCCTGCCCGGCCTCGAGCACGCCCGGGCCTTCGGTCAGCAGGATGCGCGCGGCCAGATCGCTCATCTCCACCACCGGATTGCGCGAGGTCTTCTGCACCGCGGAGCCCGCCTGCAGCGAAAAGGGCCGCCCCTCGCTGTCCTGCCCGCGATACAGCGCCTGCGTCACCCGCATGCGTTCGCGCGCGATATCGACCTGGTTCTTGTCGAGCAGGAAGCTGACCTCGGTGTTGCGCAGCAGCGGCGCAAGCGCCAGGAACGCCACCAGCACGCCGATCGCCGAGGGCAGGATGATGCCCAGCAACCGCACCATCCGGTCATGGCTGCTGCCAGGGGTGGCAAACAGCTGGCGGCGGCTGCGCATGATGTCAGCGCGTTCGGTCATGTCGCCTTAGGGGCCTTTCGGTGTCGCGCCGGTTACGCGGTCGGAGGGGGTGTTGCCCCGCGATATATTAAGCGTGCGCGAAAATATCAATTTCCGGCCAGCCCGCCAGATCGAGCTGCGCGCGCGCGGGCAGGAAATCGAAACAGGCCTGCGCGATCTCGCGGCGCCCCTCGCGCACCAGCCGTGCATCCATCGCGGTGTGCAGGGCATGCAGGAAGCGCACGTCGCTGGCGGCATAATCGCGCTGCGCATCGTTGATCTCGGGCGCGCCCCAGTCGCTCGACTGCTGCACCTTGCTGAGCTCCTTGCCCAGCACCTCGCGCACCAGTTCCTTCAGGCCGTGCCGGTCGGTATAGGTACGGATCAGCCGCGATGCGATCTTGGTGCAGAACACCGGCGCTGCCATCACGCCCAGATAATGCTGGATCGCCGCCAGATCGAACCGGGCAAAATGATAGAGCTTGAGCCGCTCGGGATCGGCGAGCACGGCGCGGAGATTTGGCGCGGCGTAATCGCTGCCGGGCATGAAGCGCACCAGATGCTCGTCGCCTCTGCCATCGGAGATCTGCACCAGGCACAACCGGTCGCGCGGCGTCACCAGCCCCATGGTTTCGGTATCCACCGCCACAGGGCCGGGGGCCAGCACATCGGCAGGCAGATCGCTTTCATGGAAGTATACGGTCATGCACTCTCGCCGTTGGTAGCTGCCGGCGAAATGCCGCGTCGTTTCTCGCGCCCGTTGCGGGACCAGATGTTGAGGGATTCGACCATCGCAGAAAAAGCCATGGCGGCATAGATATATCCCTTGGGCACGTGGACGCCGAAGCCATCGGCAATGAGCACAGAGCCGATCATCAGCAGGAAGCCCAGCGCCAGCATCACCACCGTGGGGTTGCGGTTGATGAAATTGGCCAGCGGATCGGCAGCGCCCAGCATGACGATCACGGTGATGATCACCGCGGCCATCATGATCGGCACATGGTCGGTCATGCCGACTGCGGTCAGGATCGAATCGATCGAGAACACCATGTCGAGCGCGATGATCTGGACGATGGCCGCACCAAAGCCGAGCGCGGCCTTGCCCTTCTTGTCCAGCGCCTCGCCCGAGGGGTCGTCATCGACGCTGTGGTGGATTTCCTTGGTCGCCTTCCACACCAGGAAGAGACCGCCTGCGATCAGGATCAGGTCGCGCCACGAGAACTGCGTCTCGAAGGTCGGCTCGCCATATTCGCCCAGCGGGCCCGAAATGCCGAGGTCGAACACCGGCGTGGTCAGCGACACGATGAACGCGATCATCGACAGCAGCGCGAGCCGCATGATCAGCGCAAGGCCGATGCCGATCCGCCGCGCGGTCTGCCGCTGATGCTCGGGCAGCTTGTTCGAGAGGATCGAGATGAAGATCAGGTTGTCGATGCCAAGCACGACCTCCAGGATCACAAGGGTGACAAGTGCAGCCCAGGCTGCGGGGTCGCTCAACAGCGGAATGATGCTATCCATCGGCCCCAATTGCCGCAGCGCCAGAGGCATGGCAAGGCCCGGAAAGGCTGGCGCGCTCGAATTTTGCCGCCGTTCATCGCACCGCCTGTGCGGTCGCTGGTCGCCACTGCCTGCCGGACCGCCGCAATTGCGCGGCAACGCCTTGGCCAGCCCCATTTATTATTCGCCATGCCGCCGGATTTGCGTTAAGAGAATCACCTTGGAAGTACGCGATTGCCGCGCATGTTTTGCCGTGTGTCACGCAACATCTGTGTGCTATCCACAGGTTTTTGATCGGTTGATGTCAGTTCGATTGTCGAAAGGTCGCTGGCGGATGCTGATGAAGGTTAAGGTAAGCTAAGGTTTTTGGTGCGTATTTGTGGCGGATTGATCCATGCTGAAAGGGTCCGCACGAAGAGTTCCATCAGTTGAGCGACAGGGTTCACGTCCGCCTTGTTCTTGAGCACATGATCCAGGACGACATTGAAAGTGAATAATTCGGCATGAGTTTTGACAGGGGTCGGCGCGGCAGGGGCCGGGACAAACGCGACAGATTTGGCGAGGATGATTTCGACGCATTTTCGCCTCCGCCTGCATATGGTGATCGTGACCGCTTCGGCGGCGGCGGTGGCGGCGGCGGATATGGCGCTCCTGCAGGTGGCGGCGGCTTCGGTGCCCCGCGCGGTCCGGGCGGCGGAGCCGGCGGCGGCGCTCCGCGCAGCGGCGGCTTTGGCGGCATGCCCACCCAGGTGGTCGGCGAAGCAAAGGGCAAGGTCAAATTCTTCAACGCGCAAAAGGGCTTCGGCTTCATCCAGCGTGACGATGGCGGCGAAGACGTGTTCGTCCACATCAGCGCGGTGGAACGTGCGGGTCTTTCCAACCTCGCCGAAGGCCAGGGCCTGGAATTCACGCTGGTTGATCGCGGCGGTAAGGTGTCTGCCAGCGACCTCAAGGTCGATGGCGAACTGATCCCCGTATCCGACAGCGGCGGCGGCGGTGACCGCGGCGAGCGTGCACCGCGCGGCGAAGCTCCCCGCCGGGAACTCACCGGCGAGCGTGCGACCGGAACCGTCAAGTTCTTCAACTCGATGAAGGGCTTCGGCTTCATCACCCGCGACGACGGCCAGCCCGATGCGTTCGTTCACATCAGCGCGGTCGAACGCGCCGGCATGAACGGCCTCAATCAGGGCGACCGCCTCGAGTTCGACCTTGAAGTCGACCGCCGCGGCAAGCACTCCGCCGTCAATCTGGTGGCGCACCACGATTGATCGGGCGCTTGGCCTTAAAGGGCCGGGACGAGAGACACGAAAACCCCGCCTGCGCTTTCGGCGCGGCGGGGTTTTTTGTTGTTGCCTAGGGACCGATCGCGTGTAGCTTTTGACCTTGAGGATTATCACTGATGGCCATCAATCTGCACACCAGCTTTGCGCTCCATCCCGGCCCGTGGCTGCGGCGCAACTTCATCGAGCCTTACGGCCTGACCCAGAGTGATGCCGCCGCGCGTCTGGGTGTCACGCGCGTCGCCTTGAGCAATCTGCTCAACGGCAAGTCCGCGCTTTCGCCTGAAATGGCGATCCGTTTCGAGCAGGGTTTCGGTGTGTCAGCCAAGACGCTGCTGCGGATGCAGGCGGCGCACGACCTTGCCCGGGCGCAATCGGCCGCAAAGGACATCAAGGTCAGCAGGATCGGCCCGCCGAAGCCTGGCATGATGGCGGCTTGAATGTGGCAGGGGTCACACGGTCCACTTAGCCTGATGGAAGGATGCCGATGGATTTAAAGCCCTTTATCAACCTGAGCCTTGGCGCGATGAGTTTGTTTTTCATCGATGCCGCGATAGTAGGATCAGCAATTGCACGTTCGGACACCCAGCGCAGCATCAACCGAGAAGGGAAAGCTCATTCTGCACCAGATCAGCCCGCGAGGCCGCTGAACGACACCGCCACATGGGTTACTCTGCAGGATTATCCCACAGAAACTTGGCACCAAGGCACAACCCGTTACCGTTTGTTGATCGCTCCCACAGGAAGGGTCGCTAGATGCGAAGTCACCGAGCCATCTGGCTCCCAGAGGTTGGATGAAGCGACCTGTCGGAATCTGGTCCGGCGCGCTCGCTTCCATCCCGCGACCAACAGCCAAGGCGAAGCTATCAAGGGTTCCTACGAAGGCATCATGCGCTGGTATATTCCAGACTAGCGACGCAAGCTGCCAAATGAACTTGGCGTGCCGCAGAGCGCTTTCCGGTTTAGTGATAGCGGTAGTCATTGACTCTCCCGCTCCCGGTCTCCCGCGAAGGCGGGAGCCCATCTCCAGAGAGCGCCTACAGAACAACCGGTAGGAGATGGCCCCCTGCCAGCGCAGGGGACCGAATCGATAGCGGGCACCCGAGAATCCTCACCCACCCCTGCAATTTAACCAGTTGATTAAACCGTCGGCTTCATTACCCGGTTCAGGCACATGCCATGCAACCGGGAGCCACATCCATGTCCCATCTGTCCGCCGCCGAAGTCGATGCCATTGCCGCAAAGGTCGAGCGGTTCGTCCGCGATGTGATCGCGCCCTATGAACACGATCCGCGGTGCGGGGCGCATGGTCCGTCGGAGGAGCTGGTGCTCGAGATGCGTGGCCTCGCGCGCGACGCTGGCGTGATGACCCCGCATATCCTGCCCGATGGCCGGCATCTGACCCAGGCGCAGACCGCGATCGTGCTGCAGAAATCGGGGCTGTCGCCATTAGGTCCGGTCGCCTGCAACACCGCCGCGCCCGACGAGGGCAACATGTACCTGCTCGGCAAGATGGCGAGCGACGAGCAAAAGGCGCGGTTCCTGAACCAGCTTGTCAGCGGCGAATCGCGCTCGGCATTCTTCATGACCGAACCAGCCGACGAAGGTGGCGCGGGGTCCGACCCGTCGATGATGCAGACCACCGCGAAGCTCGACGGCAACCACTGGGTGATCAACGGCCGCAAGGCGTTCATCACCGGAGCCGAAGGCGCCAAGGTCGGCATCGTCATGGCGAAGTCCGAGGACGGCGCGTGCATGTTCCTGGTCGATCTGCCCGACCCGGCGATCCGGATCGAGCGCGTGCTCGACACCATAGACAATTCGATGCCCGGTGGACACGCGGTGATCGCGATCGACAATCTGCGCGTCCCCGCTGACCAGATGCTGGGCAACAGCGGCGAGGGGTTCAAATATGCGCAGGTGCGCCTCTCCCCTGCTCGCCTCTCGCACTGCATGCGCTGGTATGGCGCCTGTGCGCGCGCGCATGAAATCGCCAGCGATTATGCCTGCCGCCGCCACGCCTTCGGCAAGCCGCTGGTCGATCACGAGGGCGTCGGCTTCATGCTGGCGGAGAACCTCATCGACCTCAAACAGGCCGAACTGATGATCGCCTGGTGCGCGGGCGTGCTCGATACCGGCGAGCTCGGCACCGTCGAAAGCTCGATGACCAAGGTCGCGGTGTCCGAAGCGCTGATGCGCGTGGCCGATCGCTGCGTGCAGGTGATGGGCGGCAAGGGCGTGAGCGGCGATACCATCGTCGAGCAGGTTTTCCGCGAGATCCGCGCCTTCCGCATCTATGACGGCCCGACCGAAGTGCACAAATGGTCGCTCGCCAAGAAGATCAAACGCGATCACAAGCACGCCAATGAGGGAGCCGCCGCATGACCCTGACCGCAGATCTCTCCTGCCAGCGGATCCTGGTCACCGGCGCATCGAGCGAAGGCTTCGGCGCGCACTTCGCCCGCGTGCTCGCGCGGTGCGGCGCGCATGTCGTGGTCGCGGCGCGGCGGCTGGAAGCGCTCGAGGCTTTGGTTGCCGAGATAACCGAAGCTGGCGGCAGCGCCAGTGCGGTGCGGATGGATGTCGCCGATCTTGCCTCGGTGCGCGAAGGCATCGCAGCGGCAGGCGCAATCACCACCTGCATCAACAACGCAGGCGTCGCGGTGACCAAGCGCGCGCTCGACCAGACCGAGGCCGATTACGACTTCGTCATGGACACCAACCTGAAAGGCGCATGGAACGTCGCGACCGAGGCGGCCAGGGTTATGCGCGATTCAGGCGGCGGCAACATCATCAACACTGCCTCGATCACCGGCTTCCAGACCGCTGCGGGCACCGGCCCCTATGCGATGTCAAAGGCGGGCGTGCTGCACATGACGCGGCAGCTGGCGATGGAACTGGCGCGCTTCAACATCCGCGTCAACGCGATCGCGCCGGGCTATTTTTTGACCGACATCAACCGCGACCAGCTGGCAGGAGAGGCAGGCGAACCCCTGCGCAAGCGCATCGCGATGCGCCGCTATGGCGAGCTGCCCGATCTCGATGGCCCGCTGCTGCTTCTGGTGTCTGACGCCAGCCGCTTCATGACCGGCAGCATCCTCACCGTCGATGGCGGGCATCTGGTGGGATCGCTTTAGCGCTGCCGCCTCAGCATTGGGTGAGGCTCAGCACATTGCCGTCCGGGTCGTTGAACCAGGCGACCTTGGCGATGCCGTCGGGCGCGGTCCAGATGCCCAGCGCGTCCTGGCCGAAGCCCTCGTAGATCGTCGGGGTCACACCGCGCTCGATCAGCGCCTGCATGGTCGCAGCGATGTCATCCACCATCCACCCCAAAGCGGGATGGGGTGCGGGCCGATAGCCTTGCAACTCGGTGATGCGCAGCACCGCGCCCGGCAGATCGAACACCGCGGCAAAGCCGTCATCCGCCACGAAGGACAGGCCCAGGACATCGCGATAGAAAGGCTCGCTCGCCGCGCGGCTGGCGGTGTTGATGAAGGTGACGGGCTTGGCACTGGACAGCGGCATGGTCATGACCCCCTCAGGTGGTGTGGTGATGCGACTCGTCTTGCTTTGGCCAAGGCTATCATCGCCCAGAGTGAGAATCCATGCAGCGGCTTGACCAGGCGTGGCCGGGGCGGGCATCAGGCACCCATGACCAGCCCTGCCCCCGTTGCTCCGCAGATCCATCCCGCCTGGCGCGACGCGCTGGCCGACGAATTCGCTGCGCCCTATATGGCCGAGCTGAAAGCCTTTCTGCTCGAACGCAAGGCGGCAGGCGCCAGGATCTTTCCGCCCGGAAGCCAGTGGTTTCGCGCGCTCGACCTGACCCCGCCTGACAGCGTTCGCGTGGTCATTCTGGGGCAGGATCCGTATCACGGCCCCGGACAGGCACATGGGCTGTGCTTCAGCGTCCAGCCAGGGGTGCGTCCCCCGCCTTCGCTGATCAACATCTACAAGGAGCTGGAGCGTGACCTTGCGATAATGCCCCCCGCGCACGGGTATCTGGAGCCCTGGGCGCGCCAGGGCGTGCTGTTGCTCAACGCGGTGCTGACGGTGGAAATGGGCGAGGCGGGGTCGCACCAGGGACGCGGCTGGGAGCGCTTCACCGATGCGGTGATCGCGCGCGTCAATGCGCAGCAGCAGCCGGTGGTGTTCCTGCTGTGGGGCAGCCATGCGCAGAAAAAGGCGGCGAATGTCGATGCGCGGCATCTGGTGCTGAAAGCCCCGCACCCCTCGCCGCTATCGGCGCATCGCGGCTTTCTGGGCTGCGGGCATTTCGGCAAGGCCAATGCGTTTCTGGAAGCGGCCGGGCTCGCCCCGATCGACTGGCAGCTGCCGCACCAGCCCGTGGCCAGCTGAGTAGTTCGCGATCAGGCCGCTTTGCGCACCCGCAGCGTCGCGACCGCACCGCACAGCATCAGCACGCCCGCCAGCAAGATGGCGTTGCGCGGATCGGACCCCAGCAGCGGCGCATAGATCAGCGGCATGGTCATCGTCTCGATCAGCATCGGCACCACGATGAACATGTTGAAGATGCCCATGTACACGCCGGTCCGCTCGGGCGGGATGCAATCGGCCAGCATCACATAGGTGTTGCCCATCATCCCCGCCCAGCCCAGGCCGATGCCGATCATCGGCACGAACATCGCGGCGCGGCTGTCGAGCATCGGAAGCGACATCATCGCGATTCCTGACGCGACCAGGCACGCGGCGTGCACCGGCTTGGCGCCCAACCGCCGGACCACAGGGATCAGCGCCAGCGCGCCGATAAAGGCGACGGCGTTATAGGCCACGCCCATCTGCTGCGCGGTGAGCGAGGCGGAGATGAAATCCGCATTCGCGCCGGCCGTTCCGCGCTCTCCCGCCGGAAACAGCGTGCGCGAGACCGAGAGCGAGATGAACTGCCAGTAGACGAACATCGCATACCATTGGCACAGCATCGCCCAGGCCAGCTGGCGCATCGGCCGGGGCATGGCGATGAACGCATCGCGGATCTCAGCCAGCGCAGCGCCCGCCCCCACCGGCTTGGCGGCCATCTCGGCCAGCTCCGCCTCGGTCAGCTTGAGTTCGGGCACGCGCACTACTGACCAGACGATGGTGGAAATCGATAGGATCGCGCCGAAGACGAAGGCGATCCGGACGATCACCGGAATGCCGTTGATGTCGACCAGGTTCTGGCTGATGCCGAACCCGACCAGCAGGCTGGGCGTGGCATAGGACAGGCACTGCGCAAGGCCCGTGAACGCGCTCTGGATCAGGAAGCCCGCGGGCCGCTGCCCCGGCTCGAGCCGGTCGGCGATATAGGCGCGATAGGGCTCCATGGTGATGTTGTTGCCCGCATCGAGCAGCCACAGCAGGCTCGCGGCCATCCACAATGCGCTCGAATAGGGCATCAGGAACAGGCACAGCGAACAGATCACCGCACCGATCAGAAAATACGGCGTACGCCGCCCCAGCCTGGAATTGGTGCGATCGGACAAAGCGCCGACGATCGGCTGGATCAGCAGCCCGGTCATCGGTCCTGCCAGCCACAGCAGGGGCATGGTCGCCTCGTCCGCGCCCAGAAAGGTGTAGATCGGCGTCATGTTGGCCTGTTGCAGGCCGAAGCTGAACTGCAGCCCGAAAAAGCCGAGGTTCATCTCGACGATCCGCGGCAGCGACAGCCGCGGCGCCCGGAAGGGTGCAGCGTCGTGGCTGGCGGATGGTGCTTGCACGGCGCTGGTCATGACGTGGTCCTCAATCCTGGGGGCGTCATTGCCTTGCGCCTTGGGCGGTATGCTAATAGGCGCGCTGGCACTTTGGCAAGCTTTTTTGCAATCGTTTGCAACTAACTCTTGCAAACGATTGCAGGTGTGCATAGCATGGGCAGCTGCAGCCGGAGTACCGGCCAGTTCAGGAGAGGTATCATGTCGATTTTGAAAGCCCTGCGCGTTCGCAGCGCCTATGCGGCACTGGCCGTTGCCACCGCCACTGCAATCACCCCCACAGCCTTTGCCCAGGACGCTTCGTCAGCCGATGATGCCGATTCGGGTGACGTGATCGTCGTCACCGCGGTGGCGCGCGGCGCCAATGTGCTCGACAGCTCGATCTCGGTCAGCTCGCTCAGCGCCGAACAGATCGCCACCACTGCACCGCGCAGCGCGGCGGAAATCTTCCGCAACATCCCGGGCATCCGTTCGGAAGCATCGGGCGGCGAAGGCAATGCAAACATCGCAGTGCGCGGCCTGCCGATCGCGTCGGGCGGCGCCAAGTTCCTGCAGCTGCAGGAAGACGGCCTGCCGATCCTCGAGTTTGGCGACATCACCTTCGGCAACTCGGACATTTTCCTGCGCGCCGATCTCAACATCGCCCGCGTCGAGGCGATCCGCGGCGGCAGCGCCTCGACCTTCGCCTCCAACTCGCCCGGCGGCGTGATCAACATGATCTCCAAGACCGGCAAGGACCAGAATGGCGGCACCATCCAGGCGACGCTGGGCCTCGACTATGACGAGAAGCGCTTCGACTTCGATTATGGCGGCAGCCTGGGCCAAGACCTGTATTTCCACATGGGCGGCTTTGTGCGCCAGGGCGAAGGCCCGCGCGACATCGGCTATGACGGCAACCGCGGCGGCCAGTTCAAGGCCAACATCACCAAGGAGTTCACCGGCGGCTACATCCGCGTCTATGCCAAGTATCTGGACGACCGCGCGGTGGGCTATCTGCCCAATCCGGTGCGGGTGACCGGCACCAACGGCGACCCCAATTATTCCAACGTCCCCGGCTTCGACATCAGCTCGGACAGCCTGCACTCGCGCTTCTTCCAGTCGGCGCTGACGCTCGACGGCAACAACCAGCCGCGCCGGTACGACATCACCAACGGCCAGCGCCCCCTGGTCAAGGCATTCGGCTTTGAAGGCGAGTTCGAGATCGCCGATGGCTGGAAGGTCACCAACCGCTTCCGCTTCTCCGATGTCTCGGGCGGCTTCACCTCGCCCTTCCCCGGATCGTTCGATACCGCCGCCAACACCGCGGCCGCCCTCGGCGGCGCAGGTGCGCGGCTGGTGTTCGCCAACGGAACCCAGGCAGGCCAGAACGTGCCCGGCGGCTCGCTGGTCGCCAACGTCGTGCTGTTCAACACCCGGCTCAACAGCCTCGACAACATCACCAACGATCTGCGCGTGACCGGCGATTTCGATCTGGGCGGCGGCACCGCCACGCTGACCGCGGGCTTCTACAAGTCGCGCCAGGACATCAACACCGACTGGCTGTGGACCTCGCATCTGCTCGAGGTGCGCGGTGGCGGCGATGCGGCGCTGATCGACGTGGTCAACGCCGCTGGCACCCGGCTGTCCGACCGCGGCACGGTGGCCTATGGCGCGAGCTTCTTCGGCGGATGCTGCCGGCGCAGCTATGATCTGCAATATGATACCAACGCGCCGTTCGCCTCGCTCTCGCTCGAGTTCGACCGGCTGACCCTCGATGGCAGCATCCGCTATGACTTTGGCGATGCTTCGGGCCGCACCTTCGGCGCGGACCTGGGCGGTGGCCGCGTCGGCACGACCGCGTTCGATTTCAACCGCAACGGCGTGATCAGCGCTGCCGAGGCGCAGACATCGACCATCCCGCTCGGCGCGCCCGCGCTGGTCGACTACAGCTATGACTATTTCAGCTATTCGTTCGGCGCGAACTATCGCTTCTCCGACGATCTGGCGGCGTTCGCGCGCTACAGCAAGGGCGGCCGTGCCAATGCCGACCGCCTGCTGTTCAACAACGACAACGTCAACTTCGTCACCGGCGATATCCGCAACGAGGGGATCGCGGTCGACTTCGTCAAGCAGGCCGAAGCCGGGATCAAGTACCGTGCGGGCGGGCTCGCGGTCTATGCCACGGCCTTCTACGCCGAAACCGAGGAAACCAACTTCGAGGCAACCACCCGCCAGACCTTCGACCGCGTGTTCAAGGCCAAGGGTCTCGAGGTCGAGGCATCGTACCGCACCGGTGGCTTCACGATGAGCGCCAGCGGCACCTATACCGATGCCGAGATCAACCGCGACCGGATCAACCCCGCCAACGAAGGCAACACCCCGCGTCGCCAGGCCGATTTCATCTATCAGCTGAGCGGCCAGTACGAACAGGACATGTTCTCGCTCGGCGCCAATCTGGTGGGCACCACCGACAGCTTTGCGCAGGACAACAACCTGCTGGTGCTGCCGGGCTTCACCCAGGTCAACGCGTTCGTCGCGGTGCGCCCGATCGAGCGGGTGCAGCTGTCGATCAACGCCAACAACCTGTTCGACACGCGCGGCTTCACCGAGGCCGAGGAAGGTGCGATCCCGGCCAACGGCTTCGTCCGCGCGCGTTCGATCAACGGCCGCACCATCTCCGCCACGCTGCGTTACGACTTCTGACTCAACGCATGACGACCGCCTGGACCGCCGCGCATGTCACCGCCATCGCCGATCAGCCTCTGCCCGAGCTAGGGTTGATCGGCGAGGCCGAGGCGGCGCGGATCCTGCCCGACCTGCTGCTGTGGGACATGTGGCCGCTGCAGCAGGCAGACGGGTCGATGGCGCAGGTCAACGGCGGCACTGTGTGGATGGCGCTGGCTGCCCCAGACCGGAGCGATCCGGCGCTGCGCCATTTCGAAGCGAAGATCCGCCTGCTCCACCTGGACGCAGCGGGCTGGCATGATCTGGGCGACCTGCTGCCGCCGGGGCTTGGCGATCACGAGCGCGAATGGTCGGGCTCTGCCGTGCTCGAGGGCGACCGGGTCACGCTGTACTTCACCGCGGCAGGGCTGGCGAAACGCCCCGGTGGCTATCAGCAGCGGCTGGTCGAGACGACCGGCACGCTGCAAAGCGATGGCCGCATCACCGGATGGACCCCGGTGCGCGAGATCTTCGCCGCCGATGGCGCGATGTATCTGGTCGCCGACCGGCACGACGGCGCGCCCGGCACGGTCAAGGCCTTCCGCGACCCTGCCTTCTTCATCGATCCGGCCGATGGTGCGCGCTACATCGTGTTCACCGCGACGCTTGCGACATCCACCGCCGCATTTAACGGCGCGATCGGGCTGGCCCGGCAGAACGCCGAGGGCAGCTGGCAGCTGCTGCCCCCGATCATGCACGCCGACACGCTGAACAACGAGCTTGAACGCGCCCAGATCGTCGCGCATCAGGGGCAGTATTATGTCTTCTGGTCCACACAGCGCAGCGTGTTCGCTCCCGATGGCCCCAGCGGCCCCACCGGCTTTTACGGCATGGTGGCAGAGCAGCTTTGCGGCCCCTGGCGCCCGCTCAACGGCACCGGGCTGGTGATCGCCAACCCCGATGCCGAGCCGATGCAGGCGTTCAGCTGGTTCGCCAGCGCCGAACTGTTGGTGTGCAGCTTTGTCGATCACTGGGGCCTGAAGGGCCGCAACCCGGCAGAAAACGCGTTTGTCGCCGCCGAGACCTTTGGCGCGACGCCTGCGCCCATGGTGCGCATCGCGCTCGACGGCGACACCAGCCGGATCGTCGAGAGCTTTGCCATGGACCAGTTGCATGCCTGCTGACCGTCCGCTGCTGGGCGCGATCGAGGCCGGCGGCACCAAGTTCGTGCTCGGCGTGGGGCATGGGCCCGATGCTGTGATCGACCAGCTGCAGATCGCGACACGCGATCCTGCAACAACGCTTGCCGAAACAAATGCGTTTTTCGAACGGCATGCAGGGCTGGCCGCGATCGGCATCGGATCGTTCGGCCCGCTCGAGCGAGATACCCGCTCGCCGCAATGGGGCCATATCCTCGCCACGCCCAAGCCGGGCTGGAGCGGGTTCGACCTCGCCGGAAGCGTGGCGCGTGCCAGTGGTGTGCCGGTCGCGTTCGATACCGATGTCAACGCCGCCGCGCTGGCCGAAGCACGGCTGGGCGCAGCGCGCGATACCGGGGTCAGCGTCTATGTCACCATCGGCACCGGCATCGGTGGCGGTGTGATCGCCGATGTGCAGATCGTCGGCGGAACGGGCCATCCCGAGCTTGGCCATATGCGCCCGCGGCGCAAAGCCGACGACCATGGGTTTGACGGCATCTGCCCGTTCCATGGCGATTGTCTGGAAGGGCTGGCGAGCGGCCCTGCTATTCTGGCGCGCTGGGGCGAGACCCTGTCGCACCTTCCACCCGATCATGCCGCGCACGGCATCATCGCAGGCTATCTGGCCGAGATGTGCAACACGCTGCGCGCCGCGCTCGCGCCCGATGCCATCGTGCTGGGCGGCGGAGTGATGGGAACGCCCGGGCTGTTCGAGCGCGTGGTGGCCGCTGCGCATGCCAGCGACGGCGGCTATTTTGCGCTGCCGGCGGCCGAGGTGATCCGCCGCCCTGCCCTGGCCCCGACATCGGGGCTGGCAGGTGCGTTTCTGCTGGCGGCGGATCTCTTGTAAGCGAATTCAGTCGGTTTCAGCCGGAGCAAGCTTGTCCTGCGTCCGCAGTTCGAAGTCGCTGGCATCGTGCCGTTCACGCAGCTGCTCGCTCGGATCATCGCCCCATGTCCGGTTGACGATCTTGCCGCGCTTCACCGCGGGCCGCTCGCCGATCTGGTCGGCCCAGCGCAGCAGATGCGGATAGTCCTGCGCCTGCAGGAACTCGGCCGCGTTGTACACCGCGCCGCTCGCCACGCCGCCGTACCACGGCCAGATGGCGATATCCGCGATCGAATACTCGCTGCCCGCCAGATACTCGTTATCCGCCAGATGCCGGTTGAGCACGTCGAGCTGGCGCTTGGTCTCCATGGTGAAGCGATCGATGCAATATTCGATCTTGATCGGCGCATAGGCATAGAAATGGCCGAAGCCGCCGCCGAGATACGGCGCGCTGCCCATCTGCCAGAACAGCCAGTTCAGCGCCTCGGTCCGCCTGGCCGGGTCGGTGGGCAGCAACGCACCGAACTTTTCCGCAAGATACAGCAGGATCGATCCCGATTCGAACAGCCGGACGGGTTCGGGCGCGCTGTGGTCCATCAGCGCGGGGATCTTGCTGTTGGGATTGATCGCGACAAAATCGCTGCCGAACTGGTCGCCGCTGCGGATATCGATCATCCACGCATCATATTCGGCGCCCGAATGGCCCGCTGCGAGCAGCTCCTCGAGCATCACCGTGACCTTGACTCCGTTGGGCGTCGCCATCGAATAGAGCTGCAGCGGATGCTTGCCGACCGGCAGCGTCTTGTCGTGAGTCGCCCCCGCGATCGGCCGGTTGATGTTGGCAAAGGCGCCGCCATTGTCCTTGTCCCAGGTCCACACGGCAGGCGGGGTATAGTCGGCAGGGAAATTGGTCATGGGCTGAGCTCCGCAGCTGAGAGTGAGCGAGGAATTGAGTCCCGACCCATATCAGCCCGGATCGACCCGCAATCAACCGGAGCGCAACAAAAAAGGGCGACCATTGCTGGCCGCCCTTTTCCGAATCAGTACCTGATCTCTTCCGAAGAAGGGCTCAGGGGCTGTTGGGCTCATCATCATCAGCGATGATGATGATGCCGCCGATCACGGCGGCAGCGGCCACGACACCAATGATGATGCCGGTGCTGCCCTCTGCGTCGCTCTCTTCGCTCGAAGCGCTGACGCGGGCTGCGGAAGTCGCAGCCTGTGCCAGAACCGGAGCGCCGACCATCGTGGTCAGAGCAAGCGCAGCCAGTGCGGTCTTTGCAAGTTTCATAAAAAGTCCCTTCAGACGTGCTGCTAGCAATCGCCGTATTCCACAGGATGTGAGCAAATGCAACATGCGTTGAGCGCAATTTGGACCAATTTCATCGCTCTTTTCAGGCGCTTCCCCGCAAGCACGGAGGCCAGAATTCCGCAGCTAACGGCATTTGTAACCGTATGGCGGCGCCCATATCACGGCATCAATCGCCGCAAGGCAAGCGCCACGTGCGATTCGCGCGGCGCGAATCACCCGTATGGCGCAAGTGGATCGGAAGCGACCCGGTTGGCGAGCATCATGGCCTCGTGCCACCGCAAGGTCTAGACCGACGCTTCCGCGAGCGCCGCAAGCTGCTCCGCGACCGCCGACCAGCCTGGCTCGAACCCCATGTCGCGATGACGCTCCATCGCTTCCTGGGTCCAGTGCTGCGCGCTGGCGGTATAGCGGGTGCCCTCGCCTTCGGGGGCAATCGCGATGGTGCCGACCATGAAGGCCTCCTGCGGCACCCATCCGGCGCGGAAGGCATCGGTGAAAACGAATCGCACCTGCGGAACGACCTCCAGAAACACCCCTTCGCTTTCATGCCGCTCGCCATCCGGGCCGTGCATGATCGTCGCCATGCGGCGGCCTGATCGCCAGTCATATTCGACGACCTCGGTACGCCAGGGAACCGGGCACCACCACTCTTCCAGCCTTTGCGTAATGATCTCCCACACTGTTGCGGGCGGAGCGGCGATGAAACGGGTAACGCTGAGGGCATGGGCATCGGTCATGAACGGGTCTCTCCAGCAAAAAGGCTCAGTCGCGCTCGGGCGCACCGAGCGGAAACGGCGGTCGATACGGCCGCACCTCCAGCGCCGCAGCCGGACCGGCCGGGATCAGCGGGGCGGTGCCGGGGTGGGCGATGCCGAGCATCCTTAAGGTGAAGGGCGGGGCGTTCTCGTAAAGGGCCACCAGCACCTTCTGGCAGTAGGACGAGAACGGGTGCGCAAAAAGCCCGATGGTCACGCTGTGGCCGCCTGGTTGCGCTGCCCCACGAGCGAGAAGGCCGCACCCTGCGGATCGATCCCGGTGATGATGAAATCGCCGCCGGGCACTTCGGAGGGGCCAAACAGCACGTGCCCTCCTTTCGCGCTGGCGGTCGCCGCCGCAGCGTCGATATCGGCGACGCGGAAGTAACAGGACCAGCAGGCGACAGGCATTTCGGGCGGCTTGGTCATCATCGCGCCGATGACGCTGCCGTGGCGGATGAATTCATACGAACCCATCGGGCCCATATCCATCTCGCCGTCCTTCACCCAGCCAAAGGTCTGCGTGTAGAACGCCATCGCGCCCGCCTGATCGGTTGTCGCGAGCTCGTTCCACGCGCAATGGCCGATGCGCGGCATGTCTGCGGCGAAGGCATGGCTGGTGTCGCCCGATGTGTCCTGCATGATGTAGAAGACGACACCCTGCGGATCGGCGACCAGCGCGAAGCGCCCGGTGCCGGGAATGTCCTGCGGGCCCATGTGCAACGCGCCGCCCGCTGCCTTGATCGCGCCGATCGCCGCGTCGATGTCGTCGACCGCGATATAACCGAGCCAGCCGGGCTGCGCTCCGCCCTGCTGCGTTGCTGGCGTCAGCGCCAGAAAGCCGCCGATCTGCTCGCTGTCCGTAGAGAACACACGGTAGTCCATATCGGGCTGGCTCGACGCTGCGAAGGTCCACCCCAGAAGCGCGCCGTAAAAGGCGCTCGCCCCCTCGATCTCGGGGGTCATCAGCTCGTACCAGACGAACTCTCCATGCGGGTTGGTCATGGCTGGGCTCCTTCAGGCGGTCATGTCGACGACGGGGACGAAACCGCCGAAAATCAGGCGCTTGCCATCGAACGGCATCGGGTTCTTCGCCGGGTCCATGCGAGGATCGGCCTTGGCGGGATCGGTCATCATCTCGGTCATCCGCGCCATGGCAGCGTCGCGCGTCGCCTTGTCAGGCCATTCGATCCAGCTGAACAGCGCGCTCTCGTCGCTCTCAGCCTTTACCGCACGGCGAAAATCGGTGGTGTGCCCGTCAGGGACATCGTCGCCCCAGCATTCGACCACGCGCAGCGCGCCCAGCTCGATGAAGACGGAGTCGGCGGTGCGCGCGTGCGCGATGAACGCGTCGCGGTTGTCGGTCGGGCAGGCGATCACGAAACCATCGATATAGGTCATGGGGTCTCTCCGTGCTGTGTCGGCGATGGGGGTCCGTCGCCGAACGCGGCCAGTTGCGCCGCGAGCGCGCGGCCAAAGGCGGGGCGCGCTGTGGCGCGCGCCAGATAGGCGGCGAGCACCGGACGTTCGGTCAGCAGGTCGGTATCCTGCGCCTCGCGAAGCACCGTCGCCATCGCGATATCGGCGATACTGAACCGGCCCGTCAGCCATTCTCGGTCCCCCAGAGCGGTGGCCAGCCTGTCGAGCCGACCGCCGATAAACGCCATCAGCGATGGTCGCCTGAGCTCGGCCCATGGCTCGCCTGCAGCGAACAGCGTGACGGTACCGAGCTCGAACATCATCGGCTCCACGCTGTTGAACGCCGCAAACAGCCAGGACAGGGTATCGGCGCGCAGCTGCGGATCGACCGGCAGCAGATCGGGGTGATTCTCTCCCAGATGGAGCAGGATCGCGCCCGATTCGAACAGCCGGATGCCCGCGTCGTCGATCACCGGCACCTGCCCCCAGGGCTGGTCACGATAATGCTCGGCAGGCCGCTTGACCGCGCTGATCAGCCGTTCGGCATAAGCGAGGCCGATCTCTTCACACGCCCAGCGAGGACGCAGATCGCGGACGAAACCGCGCGCGAAATCGGGCACCCAGTCGAACGCGGTGATCACCAGGCTGGCTTGCGGATCGACAGCCATGATCAGGGCTCCCTGCCGTTGGCCGCCGCCTTGATCGCGGCCGATACAGAACGCTGCGCCGCCAGCGCGGCCATGCCATCGAACCACATACAGAGTGTAATCTTGCTCATCGCAGGCATCCTCCTTGTGCGCCGAACGCCATGCGGTTGCGACTCGGACCTGTTGTTGCCGAGTGTCGCCAGCCATGTTATCAAAAGCAACCGTTTAGTTATTATTTATAACTTCAAAGGAGCATTTTTTGGCCAGACGGCTTTACGACGATGCCTGTGGAACGGCGCATGGGCTTGAATTGATTGGAGAACGCTGGGCTCTGCTGGTGATGCGCGAACTGATGCTCGGCCCGCGCCGGTTCAGCGAACTGCGCGCAGACCTGCCCGGGATCAGCGCCAATGTGCTGACCCAGCGGTTGGAGGGGCTTGAAGCCAAATTGCTGGTCGCCCGCCGCCGCCTGCCCCCGCCCGCCTCGGCCCAGGTCTATGAGCTGACCGCCTGGGGCTATGAGGCCGAGCCGCTGATCCAGATGCTGGGCCGCTGGGCGGCGCGATCGCCCTGGCACGATCCGACGCTGCCGATCAGCGGGGTGTCGATCATGCTCTCGTTCCGCACGATGCTGGACAGCGCCCGCGTCGGCGATCTCGACCTGCGTGTCGGCTTCGTCTTCGGCGACATGGCCTATGTCGGGCACCTGACCGCGCGCGGCATCGCGATTGCGCGCGGCGATCCCGAGGGGTGCGACATCGTGTTTGCCGGAACCCCGCATGCGCTGGCCGGCGCGGTCTATGGCGGGGTGCCGCTCGAGGCGCTGGCTGAGCAGGGGCTGTTGACCGCGAAGGGCGACCCCGGATTGATCGCGCGCTTCTGCACGCTGTTTCCGTTGCCCGAGCGGGTGCAATTGCCTCCAGAATGACGCAAACTCGCGAATTGCGCTCGACTCATCGCGGCGGACGCGTCAGTCTCCCCGCGGAACAAACAGGGGGCAGGGATGGTCGCCATCGTCCAGACCGTGGCGTATCTGGGGCTCGAGGCGCGCAGCGTCGAGGCGCAGGTGCAGATTTCGCCCGGGATGCAAAAGGGCATCGCTGTGGTCGGCCTGCCCGACAAGGCGGTGGGCGAAAGCCGCGAACGGGTGCGCGCCGCGATCGCCTCGCTGGGTCTGTCGCTTCCGCCCAAGCGCATTACCGTCAATCTCTCGCCGGCTGATCTTCCCAAGGAAGGTTCGCATTACGACCTGCCGATCGCGCTGGCGCTGCTCGCGGCGATGGGGATCATCGATGCCGAACTGGCGAGCGAATATGTCGCGGTGGGCGAACTCGCGCTCGACGGGCGGATCGCCGCCTCGCCCGGCGTTCTGCTCGCAGCCTTGCATGCGTCAGCGACCGGAAGAGGGCTGATCTGCCCGGCTGCGCAGGGGGCGGAGGCCGCCTGGGCGGGCGGCATCGATGTCATCGCCGCACCCGACCTGCTCACGCTGCTCAACCATCTGAAGGGCAATGGACGATTGAGCCCGCCCCGGCCCGGGATCGCCGAGGAGCCGGTGCGCGGCGCCGATCTCAAGCAGGTCAAGGGCCAGGAGACCGCCAAACGTGCGCTCGAGATCGCGGCTGCCGGGGGGCACAACATGGTGATGACCGGGCCGCCGGGCGCGGGCAAGTCGCTGATGGCTTCGTGCCTTCCGGGCATATTGCCGCCGCTGACGCCCGAAGAGGCGCTCGAGGTTTCGATGGTGGCGAGCGTCGCGGGCACGCTCACCGATGGCCGGATCAGCCGCGCGCGTCCGTTCCGCGCACCCCACCATAGCGCCTCGATGGCCGCGCTCGTCGGCGGCGGATTGAAGGTGCGCCCGGGCGAGGTCAGCATGGCGCATCTGGGCGTGCTGTTCCTCGACGAGCTGCCCGAGTTCCAGCGGACCGTGCTCGATTCCCTGCGCCAGCCGCTCGAGACCGGCGAGGTGAGCGTCGCGCGCGCCAATGCGCATGTGACCTTTCCGGCGCGGGTGCAGATGATCGCGGCGATGAACCCGTGCCGCTGCGGGCATCTGGGCGACCCCGCGCTCGGCTGCTCGCGCGCGCCCAGATGCGCGGCGGACTATCAGGCCAAGGTTTCCGGCCCGCTGCTGGATCGTATCGACCTGCATGTCGAGGTCGAGGCCGTCACCGCCGCCGACCTGACCCTGCCCCCGCCCGCCGAAGGCTCGGCCGAGGTCGCCGCCCGAGTCGCCGCCGCCCGCGCCCTGCAGACCGCGCGCTACGCCGACATCAAGGCGCGCACCAACGCCGAGATCGACGGCGATGCGCTGGAACGCTTCGCGACGCCTGACGAACCGGCAAGGCAGTTATTGGCGAGAGCAGCGGAAGCGATGCGGCTCTCGGCGCGAGGCTATACGCGGGTGCTGAGGGTCGCGCGCACGATCGCGGATCTGAGCGGCGCTCAGACGGTGGGCCGGGTGCATGTCGCGGAGGCGCTGAGCTATCGCAGACGGGCGCCGGTGGGATAACGGCAGCGGAGCCCCCGGCCCCGCTGCCGTGATCGCATGTTACTGCGCGGTCCAGCCGCCGTCGACCGGGATTGCGGTGCCGGTGATCTGGGCTGCGGCCTCGCTCGAGAGGAACGCGGCGAGTTCGCCCATCTGTTCGGGGGTAGCGAACTGCTTGCTGGGCTGCTTTTCGATCAGCAGCTTTTCGGTCGCGGCTTCCACGCTGATGCCCTGATCGGCGGCCATCGCCTCGATCTGCTTCTGCACCAAAGGCGTGTGGACCCAGCCGGGGCAGATGGTGTTGGAAGTGATGCCGGTGCCGGCGTTCTCCAGCGCGACGACCTTGCTCAGGCCGACCACGCCGTGCTTGGCAGCGACATAGGCCGCCTTGTGCTTGCTGGCGATCAGGCCGTGGACCGATCCGATGTTGATGATGCGGCCGAAGCCCTTTGCCTTCATGTGCGGCAACGCTGCCTGGATGGCGAAGAAGATGCCCGACAGGTTGATCGCGATCACTTGATGCCACTTGTCCGCCGGGAAGTCCTCGACCGCGTCGGTATGCTGGATGCCGGCGTTGTTGACGAGGATGTCGACCGAGCCGAGCTTGCTAACGCACAGTTCGACCATCGCCTTGACATCATCGGGCTTGGACATGTCGGCATTGCTGTAGACGACCTCGACGCCGTATTTGGCGGCCAGGCCTGCGCGTTCCTTCTCGATCGCATCTGCATCGCCAAAGCCGGTGATGACCAGATTGGCGCCCTTGGACGCCAGAACATTGGCAATGCCCAGCCCGATTCCGCTGGTCGAGCCGGTGACGATGGCATTCAGTCCCTTAAGCATTTCAGATCCCCTTCAGAGCAGTTGCACAACGCGGCCCGGAGCTTTGTTCGCAGGTGCAGCGAATCACTCTTGCCGACTCGTCTAACGTGAGTTACCCCTACGTTCCAACGGAAAAAGACGGGTTTCGCATCAGTTTCTGGGGGAAATGCGATGGCCAAGGCTAGCCCGTCGTCTGCGGCCAATGCTGCGGATGCGAAATCCGAAAATGTCAAATATGTTGCAGTCGCTAACAGCAAGCCGGTCAATCTGGCGTTGCAGGGCGGCGGTGCGCACGGGGCCTTTGCCTGGGGCGTGCTCGACCGGCTGCTCGAGGATGGCCGGCTGAAATTCGATGCGGTGAGCGCGACCAGCGCGGGCGCGATGAACGCCACGGTGCTGGGCTATGGCCTCACCATCGGCGGTGCCGACGGAGCGCGCGAAGAGCTCGAGAAATTCTGGAAGAAGATCAGCGACGAAGGCGCCAAGGGGCCGTTGCAGCCTTCGTGGATCGACAAGGCGATGGGCAACCATAGCCTCGATTTCAGCCCTGCCTTCCTGATGATGGACATCCTCTCGCGGGTGATGTCGCCTTATGAGCTCAACCCATTCAACTTCAATCCGCTGCGCCAGGTGCTGGAGTCCAGCATCGATTTTGGCGTGCTGCGCGAAGGGTGCCCGATCAAGCTGTTCCTGTCGGCCACCAATGTGCGCACCGGCAAGGTCCGGATGTTCGAGAACCACGAGATCGGCCCCGATCAGGTGCTGGCATCGGGCTGCCTGCCGTTCATGTTCCAGACCATCGAGATCGATGGCGAGGCCTATTGGGACGGCGGATACATGGGCAATCCGGCAATCTTCCCGCTGATCTATGGCAGCGAGACCAACGATGTCGTGATCGTCCACATCAACCCGCTCAACCGCGAGGAAATCCCCAAGACCGCCAAGGACATCCTGAACCGGATCAACGAGATCAGCTTCAATTCCAGCCTGATGCGCGAGATGCGCGCGATCGCCTTCGTCACTCATCTGATCGACGACGGCCAGCTCAACGACGACAAGCACCGGCGGATGCTGATCCACTCGATCCAGGACGAGGTGTTCATGGAGAGCCTGGGCGTCACCAGCAAGCTCAACCCCGACTGGGGTTTCATGAAGAAGCTGCGCGATGTCGGCCGCGAATGCGCCACCCAGTGGCTGGACAATCATTTCGACGATGTCGGGGTCAATTCGTCGACGGACATCAAATCCTTTTTTCTCTGATCCTTTGGTCAAAACGGGGGTTCCTGACCATGACGCCTGAAGACATCCTGAAACTGCCTTCCATGCCCGCCGCAGCGCCCAGCTATCCGCTCGGCCCCTATCGCTTCATCAACCGCGAATTCATGATCGTGACCTACGAGACCGACCCGGTCGCACTGCGCGCCGCAGTGCCCGAGCCGCTCGAGCCCAATGCCGACAATCTGGTGCTCTACGAATGGATCCGCATGCCCGACAGCTCGGGGTTCGGCGACTATACCGAAAGCGGGATCGTCATCCCCTGCACCTATCAGGGCGAGCCGATCAACTACACTGCGCAGATGTATCTCGACGACGAGCCGCCGATCAGCGCAGGCCGCGAGATTTGGGGCTTCCCCAAGAAATACGCGCTGCCCAAGCTGGTCGTCGCGTCGGACACGCTCACCGGCACATTGTCCTATGCCGGACAGACGGTGGCGATGGGAACGATGGCGTACAAGTGGCAGGAAAGCCCCGGCGGCTGCGAAGCGCAGGCCAAATCGATGACCAACACATCGTGCAATCTCAAGATCATCCCCGATGTCGATGGCAGCCCCAAGATCTGCCAGCTGGTCGCCTATAATCTGGAGGACGTCACGGTGAAGGGCAGCTGGGTCAGCCCAGCGCGGCTGCAGCTGATCCCGCATGTCAACGCGCCGGTGGCGGACCTGCCGATCCTGCGCATCGTCGGCGGAAAGCACTTCATCAGCGACCTCACCCTGCCGCATGGCCGGGTGCTGTTCGATTACATCAAAGACGCCGCAGGCTGAGGGGGGACAGGACATGAACAAGCAGGATGTGCTGAAGCTCAGCTCCATGCCGCTGCAGAGCCCGACCTATCCGGTGGGCCCGTACAAGTTCTTCGAACGCCAGTACATGATCATCAACTACCGGACCGATCCGGCGATGATCCGCCAGATGTTGCCCGAGCCGCTCGAGCCCGATGGCGATGTCGTCTCGGTGCAGTGGCTCGATCTGCCCGATGGCGAGGGCTTCGGCGCCTATTCGGCGGTGGCGCAGGCGATCCCCTGCACGCTGGGCGGCGAGAGGTGCACCTTCCTCACCCAGATGTACGTCGACAACTGCCCGCCGCTCGCGGGCGGTCGCGAGATCTGGGGCTATCCGATGAAATATGGCATCGCCAAGCTGGATACCGTCGGCGACACGCTGACCGGAGTGCTGACCTATGCCGGGCAGACCGTCGCCAGCGGGACGATGGTGTACAAGCACGGCAGCCCGACCGATCCTGCCGCGATCGAGGCGCTGCTCAAGCGCACGCAGGTGACGCTCAAGCTGATCCCCGACATCGACGGCTCGCCAGCGATCGCGCAGCTTGTCGGCACCACCTTTGCCGATGTGGTGGTGAAAGGCGCGTGGACCGGGCGGGCGCGGGTCGAGCTGATCGATTCGGTCAACTGCCCGCTCGCCGACCTGCCGGTGCTCGAACACACCGGCGGGCTGCATCTGGTGACCGACATGACGCTGCCTTATGGCCGCGTGCTGCACGATTATCTGGGCTGACGGGCGCCCAAACGAACACGCCTGACCCCGGCGCGGCTTGAGCCCGCCGGGGTTTTCGCGCTCAGAGCAGCTCGGCCACCGTCTCGCTGGGACGGCAGAGCTTGACCGCATCGGGGGTCACCACGATCGGGCGGTTGATCAGGACCGGGTGCGCCATCATCGCGTCGATGATCTGTGCATCGGTCACGTCCGCTCCATCGAGCCCCAGCTCCTTGACCAGCGCCTCCTTGGCTCGCAGCAGGCCGCGTGCGCCCTCTCCCGCCCGCGCGATCAGGCTTTCCAGCGTGTCGCGCGAAGGCGGGGTCTTGAGATACTCGATGACGTGCGGTTCGTGCCCCGCCTCGCGGATGGCCGCCAGAACGTTGCGCGAGGTGCCGCATTTCGGGTTGTGATAGACGGTGAACTGCATCGCCTGTTTCCGCAGGATCAGAACGGCACGTCGTCGTTGAGATCGTCGTCGAAGCCGCCGCCGCCCCAGCCGCTCGAAGAACCGCCGTCGTTGAAGCCGCGCGCACCGCCCGAGCCACCCCCCGAGCCGCCGCCCGACGAGCCGCCGCCGCTGCTGCGTGGGCCGCCACCGCCGCCATAATCACCGCCGCCGCCACCCATGCCGCCGCCGCCGCCGGGCTTGCCGTCGAGCATGGTCATTACAGCGCCGGGGCCCTGCAGCACGACTTCGGTGGTGTAGCGGTCGTTGCCGTCCTTGTCGGCCCATTTGCGGGTGCGCAGCTGGCCTTCGACATAGATCTTGCTGCCTTTGCGCAGGAAGCGTTCGGCGACGCCAACCAGGCCTTCGCCGAAGATCGCGACGGTGTGCCAGTCGGTCCGCTCCTGCTTTTCGCCAGTGTTGCGGTCCTTCCAGTTTTCGGTGGTGGCCAGCCGCAAATTGGCGACCTTGCCGCCATTCTGGAAGCTGCGGACTTCCGGATCGGCACCCAGATTGCCGATCAGAATGACCTTGTTGACGCTGCCCGACATATGCTTTCCCCGGATATTGTGTGCTGTGGTGGATGACCGGGCAGAAATTCGCTCCGGTCTGTTGTCGCGTTTATAGCCCTAAAGCCGTCGCGGTCCAGAAGGTAATCCCAGCCGCGACCCATGCCAGGCCGAACAGATAGGCGAGCATGAAGATCGGCCATTTCCAGCCATTGGTCTCGCGCCGCGTGACCGCGATCGTCGAGATGCACTGCGGCGCGAACACGAACCAGGCGAGGAACGCGAGCGCGGTGGGCAGCGACCAGCGTCCCGCGAGCCGCTCGCCCAGCGCGAGCGCTGCGGTTTCCTCGTCGGGCGCGTCGATCGCATAGGTCGTCGCCAGCGCCGAGACGGCAACCTCGCGCGCCGCCATCGCCGGGATCAGCGCCAGCGCGATGTCGCGGCTGAACCCGATCGGCGCGACCACCGGCTCGAGCAGGCCTGCAATCCGTCCCGCAGCCGAATATTCAGACTGGCTCATACTGCTGCCTTCGGGCACCTGCGGATAGGTGAGCAGCAGCCACAGGCCGATGGTCACCGCAAAGATGATTGTGCCCGCCCGCCGCAGGAACAAAGCCGCGCGCTGCCACAGCCCCAATGCCAGATCGCGCAGCCGCGGCAGCTGGTATTTGGGCATCTCCATCAGGAAGCCGCTCGCGCCGCCCTTGGCGACGGTGGAGCGCAGCACCAGAGCGACCACCATCGCGCCGATGATGCCGAAGACATAGAGGCCGAACAGCACCAGCCCCTGCATGCCGATGCCCGGACCGATCGCGGTCGAGGGAATGAACGCGGCGATGATCACGGTATAGACCGGCAGCCGCGCCGAACAGGTCATCAATGGCGCGATCAGGATGGTGGTCAGCCGGTCCTTCTCGTCCGAGATGCTGCGTGTCGCCATGATGCCCGGAATCGCGCAGGCGAACGATGAGAGCAGCGGAATGAACGAGCGTCCTGACAGGCCGACCCCCGCCATCATCCGGTCCATGATGAACGCGGCGCGCGCCATGTATCCGGTCGCCTCCATCAGCAGGATGAAGAAGAACAGGATGATGATCTGCGGCAGGAAGACGACCACCGAGCCGACGCCCGCGATGACGCCATCGACCACCATCGACCGGAAGAACCCTTCCGGGATCGTCGCGGTCGCGAGTTCGCCCAAAGCAGCCGCACCCGCCTCCAGCGCATCGGCGAACGGCGTTGCCCAGCTGAACACCGCCTGGAAGATGATGAACAGCAGCGCAAACAGGATGATCGGCCCGGCAAAGGGGTGGAGCAGCACGCCATCGGCGCGGTCGGTCCAGCGGCGGCTGTCGGTCTGCGAAACGATGGCGCTGTTGGCGATGTGCTCCGCGCGCCTGCGCCGCGCGCGCATGTCCGGCTCACCCAGCGGCGCGTGCGGCGCCTGCTTGGCGAGGATCACGGCATCGAGCGCGGCGGCGAGTTCTGCCAGCCCCCTGCGCCGCACCGCGACCGTGGGGATCACCGGCACGCCGAGGTCCGCAGCCAGCCGCGCGGCGTCGAGCGTCAGCCCGTCGCGTTCGGCAAGATCCACCATGTTCAGCGCCACCACCGTGGGCAGGCCCAAAGCCAGCAGCTCCAGCGCGAACACCAGATGCTGGTCGAGATTGGCCGAATCGAGCACGATGATCAGCGCCTCGGGCCGGCGCTCGCCCGTCTGGCGGCCCATCACCACATCGCGGGTCACCGCTTCATCGGGGCTGGTCGGATCGAGGCTGTAGCTGCCGGGAAGATCGATGAGCTCACCCGGACGGCCATCGGCAAAGGTGAACCGGCCCGATTTGCGCTCGACGGTGACGCCGGGATAGTTCGCGATCTTCTGCCGCGCGCCGGTGAGCGCATTGAACAGCGCGCTCTTGCCTGCATTGGGGTTGCCGACCAAAGCGATCAGCGGCTGATGCACGGTCATGCGATGGTCTCTGGCGCGGCGTCGGGTGCGCGCAGCGTGATGGCGCGGGCATGGACGCGGCGGATCGCTACCGTCATCCGGCCGATGCTGAGCGCGATCGGATCGCGCCCGAAGAAGATGCCGCGATGGCGAATGGTGACGCTGGCGCCTTCGTCGATGCCCAGCGCGCGCAGCCGCTTGCCTTCGTCTGCAGGCAGGACGCTCCAGTCGATCGCGGAGATTTCCGCACGCTGGCCGGTGGGGAGCTGGTCAAGAAGCATGGTCTGGTGTTGCGAACCGCTATCAATATCCGCGCGTGCGCGCCAGCGATTTCTTGTGACAGCGTCACCCGCCCCGGGCTCCCACGCGGGCTTGGCGCAGCGGGGGTGCTGGGCTAGTCCAGCAGCATGGGCAAGGCGCACGCATCACCGGACGCGATCATCATCGGCGGTGGCCATAACGGCCTGACCTGCGCCTTCTATCTGGCGCGCGCAGGCCTGTCCGTGCGGATCGTCGAAGCGCGCAATGTCATCGGCGGCGCTGCGGTGACCGAGGAATTTCACCCGGGCTTTCGCAATTCGGTGGCGAGCTACACGGTGAGCCTGCTCCAGCCCAAGGTCATCGCCGACATGGGGCTGGTCGGGCGCGGGTACCGCGTCATCGAGCGCCCGGTGTCGAACTTCCTGCCGCTGCCCGGTGGCGATCACCTGATCCTCGGCGGCGGGCTGGAGCGCACGCAAGCCGCGTTCGCGCGCTTCTCGCGCAAGGACACCGAGGCGCTGCCGGGCTATTATGCGATGCTCGATCGGGTCGCCGATGTGCTGCGCGACCTTGCTTTGCGCCCACCGCCCAATGTCGGCGGCGGGCTCAAAGGGCTGGTCGAGGCGCTGACCACCGGGCGGCTGCTTTCCCGGCTGCCGCGCGAGGTGCAGCGTGACGTGCTCGACCTGTTCACCAAGTCCGCGCGCGAGTTCCTCACCCCCTGGTTCGAGAGCGCGGCTGTACAGGCGGCGTTCGGCTTCGACGCGGTTGTCGGCAACTATGCCAGCCCCGACACGCCGGGCTCTGCCTATGTATTGCTCCACCACGTGTTCGGCGAGGTCAACGGCCACAAGGGCAGCTGGGGGCATGTCATCGGCGGGATGGGCCGCATCACCCGGATGATGGCCGAGGCCTGCGCCGAGCAAGGCGTCGAGATCAGCCTGAACAGCCCGGTCGAAAAGGTGCTGGTCGAGGGCGGGCGCGCCACCGGAGTGCGGCTAGCCAGCGGCGAGGAACTGCGGAGCCAACGCATCATCGCCAATGTCGGGCCGAAACTGCTCTATGGGAAGATGGTGCCGCGCGCCGCGCTCCCGCAAGATTTCGCGCGGCGGATCGATGGCTACGCTTGCGGATCGGGCAGCTTCCGGATGAACGTCGCGCTCGATCGGCTGCCCAGCTTTTCGGCGCTTCCAGGGGATGGCGAGCATCTGCGCGCCGGCATCGTCATCGCGCCCAGCCTCGATTACATGGACCGCGCGTTCGTCGACGCCAAGGCGCATGGCTGGTCGCGCGAACCGATCGTCGAAATGCTGATCCCCTCGCTCGTCGATGACAGCCTGGCGCCCGCGGGGCGTCATGTCGCGAGCCTGTTCTGCCAGCAGTTCGATCCCAAGCTCGACTGGACGCCCGAGCAGGAAGCGGCGGCTGCGGACACGATCATCGATACGGTCGAGGCGCACGCGCCGGGGTTTCGCGGCTCGATCCTGGGCACGCAGGTGCTCAGCCCCAAAGGCCTCGAACGCACCTTCGGCCTGATCGGCGGCGACATTTTCCACGGGCGGATGAGCCTCGACCAGCTTTGGTCAGCGCGCCCGGTGCTGGGCCATGCCGATTATCGCGGGCCCTTGAAGGGGCTCTACATGTGCGGATCGGGCACGCACCCCGGCGGCGGCGTCACCGGCGCGCCGGGGCACAATGCGGCAAAGGTCGTGCTTTCGGATCGGAGATGGCGGCGGGGGTGACCCTCTCCCCTCCCGCAAGCGGGAGGGGAGACGCCTCTGTTACCCCTTCGCCAGCCGCGCCGCAGACGCCAGCTTGATGAAGGCCCATACCTCGCTGTCGAAGCCGGGATCGGCCTGAACCGGCCAGTTGGGCATGTCGTCGTACATCTTCATCGTTCCCTGCATCATCGCCGGGCTGGCGACCTGGGTGAAGGGCTTGAGCAATTCGAACCAGCGCGCGACAAAGCCCGCTGCCGCCTCGCTGGCAGGGTCCATCGGCAGCGCGGCCTTGATTGCGTCGCCCAGATCCTTCCATTGCGCGGCATAGGCCTCGTTATCGAAACCGGGCGTCATTGCGCCCATCTTCTCGGCCCATTCGGCCTGCTCTTCGGGGGTGAAATAGCGGTCGGTCACCGCCTTCCATTGATCCTGTGACATGGTTGTCGTGTCCTGTTGTTCGTGTCTGATCAGCGAGCAGAAGGTCTCTGCATCGATGGGCTCGCCGCGATCGATGCGTGACTTGACGGAAACGAGCAGCGCTTGCGCATCGGATATGCGCCGCGCCTGCGCCTCGAGATGGTCGAGTTGGGCGGTGATCAGCCCGTGAAGATCGATCCGCCGGTTGGCGGTCAGCCGCTGGATCTGCGCCAGCGTCAGCCCCGCCTTCTTGAGCGACAGGATCAGGTTCAGCCGCTCGAGCGCCGCCGCATCATAATGCCGCCGCCCCGATGCGGTGCGCAACGGCTCCACCAGCCCCCGCGCCTCGTAAAAGCGCAGCGCGCGGGCGGTGAGACCGGTGAGCCGGGTGACGGCGGCAATGTCGAGCGAATCAGCCATAAGCGGCTTATGCCACTTGACGTTGCGTCAGCTTCAAGGGGAATTTTTCAGTCCTCCCCCCTACCGCTCGCGGGAGGGGAGAGGGGTTGGCTATCTTGCCCCAACCGAGCGCTCGAACGCCACCGTCTCGCGCAGCGCAAAGGCAGGTTGCAAAACCTCTGCGAACCAGTCCGACCGAAAGCCCGGCAGGCCACCCAGATGGGCGATCAGCTCACCCCAGCCCGGCATTTCCTCGTGAAAGTTCCAGAGCCTTTCGCCGGTCACCACCTCGCAGCAGATGAGGTCGGTTGCGACCTCGTCGCGCTTATAGAAGGTGACCTTGTCGATGCTGGACAGCGGAAGTGCTTGCAATATCTGCGTCATCGCACGCGCACCCACCTCAATCGCCTGCCTTGCCCAGATATCTGGCGATCAAGGTGATATGCAAATGATGAATGCCGATCGCTACCAGGGCCATGACCAGCATGGCCGGGATGACCATGTTTTCCTGACCGGGGCGTGGATCGACGAAGATAGAGGACAGGCTGGCCGCACATAATACCAGCGTTCCCAAGACCGGCATGACAGCCAATGCGGCGACGCGGGGCGCAGTCCAGTTCACTTCGCCCCGACTGGACCACTGCATCGGCAACCGATCAACGGCACGAAACTTTCTGTTCGCAAGCATCGACATCGAAACCAATACAGTCGCGACAACGAGAGTTAACAGAACAGGCAGCATCAAATGTCTCCAAACCTGGCGATACTGTACTATTCTCTGTGACCATCTGCAATGTATTCACAAGAATCTCGTAGGGCAGAAGGCGCTTCCTCCCCATTTTCCGCATGACGTGTCCCGCCCCATGAGTCATGATCGCGCTCGACATAGCGAGGTGCACCATGCGGAAACTTGCGTCGTTCCTGTTCATCTCGCTCGACGGCGTGGTCGAGGCGCCCGATACCTTTGTCAGGCCAGAGCTTTATCAGGATTTTTCGCCGCTGATCGCGCAGTCGATCGCCGGGCAGGACCTGGTGCTGATGGGCCGAAAGATGTACGAGGAATGGTTCGCGTTCTGGCCGACCTCCGACATCCAGCCGTTTTCGGGCTTCATCAACACGGTGCCCAAGCTGGTGGTTTCCGGCACACTGACATCGACCGAATGGGAGGGCTCGTTGCTGCTGGCAGGCGACGTGGCAACCGAGGTCGCCGCCCTCAAGGCCACCGACGGCGGCACCATCGGGGTACATGGCATCGCGCTGATCGAATCGCTGATCCATGCCCGGCTGATGGACGAGCTGCATTTCGTGCTCGTTCCTGCGATGGCAGGTTGCGGACGGGGACTGGTGTCCACGGCTGCCGAGGCGATCCAGCTCGACCTGATTTCTGCGCAGACGACCCCCACCGGATTGCAGCACCTTGTCTACACGCTGCGGTCAGGCTGACGCCGCTTCCACGCACCCGGTTCGCCCCATTTTCCGCATGACGCCGCGCAGCCGATCCGCCATTGTCGCACCCGATGCGTGCCTTGATCCTTCGCCGGCTGTTGACCGCAATCCCGACGCTGCTGCTCGTCCTCATCGCCTCGTTCGCGCTGATGCGGTTTGCGCCGGGGGGGCCGTTCGATGGCGAGCGGCCGCTGGCGCCCGAGACGCGCGCGGCGCTGGAGGCGGCTTATGGGCTGAACCTGCCGATGGGCGAGCAGTTCGCGCTGTACCTGAAGCGCACGCTCACCGGGGATTTCGGGCCGAGCCTGGTCTATCGCGATTTCACCGTGACCCAGTTGATCGCCGACAGCCTGCCGGTGTCGCTCACCCTGGGCGGTCTTGCGATCATCCTCGCGCTGGCGCTCGGGCTGGCCGCCGGAACCGTCGCCGCGCTGCGCCCCGGTGGCTGGGCGGATGAGGCGCTAATGCTGCTGGCGACCATCGTCACCGCCCTGCCCAGCTTCGTCACCGGGCCGTTGCTCGCGCTGATCTTCGGGCTTTGGCTGGGGTGGCTGCCGGTCGGCGGGCTGGGCGACAGTCTGCTGACCGCACCGCAGTTCTGGGTGATGCCGGTGATCGCGCTGGCGCTGCCGGTCGCCGGAGCGATCGCCAAGCTGGCGCGTGCTGGCCTCGCGGCGGCGCTGGCGCAGGAGCACATCCGCACCGCGCGGGCGCGTGGTCTCAGCACCGGCGCAATCATCGTACGCCACGCGCTGCGGCCTGCGCTCGTCCCGGTGGTCAGCTATTTGGGACCGGCGGCGGCGGGGCTGCTCACCGGCGCGGTCATCATCGAGACGGTGTTCGCGCTGCCGGGCCTCGGGCGCTACTTCGTGCAGGGCGCGCTCAACCGCGATTACCCGCTGATCATGGCGGTGATCCTGCTCTATGCCGCGCTGCTCATCGCGTTCAATCTGATCGCGGACCTGCTCTATGGCTGGCTCGATCCCCGGAGCAGGACATGAGGTGCAGGGAATGAGCCGCATCGCCCTGCCCGCCATCATCGTCGCGCTGATCGTGCTCGCCGCGCTCATCCTGCCTGCGCTTTTGCCGTGGAGCCATGATGCGATCGACTGGGACCATGTCCGCGCGCCCGCCGGATCGCCGGGGCACCTTCTGGGCACCGACGAGCTGGGCCGCGACCGGCTCGCGCGCCTCGCGGTGGCGAGCCGGATCACGCTGCTGGTCGCGCTCGCCGCCGCTTTGGTCTCGATGGTCGTCGGCATCGCCTGGGGCATGATCGCCGGCTGGGCGGGAGGCCGGGTGGACGAGGCGATGATGCGGATCGTCGATGCGCTCTACGCGCTGCCGTTCATGTTCATCGTCATCGTGCTGATGGTGGTGTTCGGCCGCTCGATCCTTTTGGTGTTCGTCGGCATTGGCCTCGTAGAATGGCTGACGATGGCGCGGATCGTGCGCGGGCAGGTGATGACGCTGCGCCAGCGCCCGTTCGTGCTCGCCGCAACGGCGAGCGGGGCACCTGTACGCGTGATCCTCTTGCGGCACATATTGCCCAATATCGCAGGCGTCGCGCTCGCCTATCTCACGCTGACGCTTCCCGGCATCATCATGATCGAGAGCTTCCTGTCGTTCCTGGGCCTTGGCGTACAGGAACCGCTGACTTCGCTCGGCATTCTGGTCAAGGAGGGCGCGGACGACATGGACGTCGCGCCGATGGGGCTGCTGGTGCCCGGCGGTGTGATGGTGACGCTGCTCGTGTGCCTGACACTGATCGGCGAGCGGCTGCGGGACCGGTTCGCATGACCCTTTACCGGCTCGAGGGTTTGTCGGTGACGATCGGCGACCGCACGCTGGTGCGCGATGTGTCGCTCGAGATCGCGCCCGGAGAATGCGTCGCGCTGGCGGGCGCTTCGGGATCGGGCAAGAGCCTCACCAGCCTGTCCCCCTTCGGCCTGTCCGCCGGGCGGATCGGAGGGTCGGCGATGCTGGCGGGGCAGCAACTGGCAGGATTGCCCGAAGCGGACCTGAGCCGCCTGCGCCGCGCTTATGTCGGCTTCGTCTTCCAGCAGCCGCTGACCGCGCTGACCCCGCATCTCACCGCCGCGCAGCATCTGGCAGAGTGCGCGATGCAGGCGGGCGGGCCGCGACCGGATCGCGCAGCGCTTTGCCATATGCTGGAGGCGGTCGGGCTCGCCGATCCGCTGGTAAAGCTCAAACGCTATCCGCACCAGCTTTCGGGCGGCGAGCGGCAGCGGCTGATGATCGCCTGCGCCATCGCCCATCGACCGAAGCTGCTGATCGCCGACGAGCCGGTGTCCGCGCTCGATGCGCATCTGCGCGGGGAGATCATGGCGCTGCTGACCCGGCTGAGACACGAAACCGGAATGGGGCTGCTGCTGGTCAGCCACGACCTCGCCTCGCTGGAAGCCCATGCCGACCGGGTGCTGGTGATGCAGGGCGGGCAGGTGGTCGAGGCCGGCGGATCGGCAACGATCGCCCGCGCGCCGACCCATGCCTATTCCCGCGCCTTGTGGGAAGCGACACCCAGCCTCAGGGGCCCGTTGCCCGGCGATCTGCCCGCCCCCGGAGCAAAGCTGGTCGAGGCGTGTGGGCTTACGGTGCGCTTTGCGGGCGCAGGTCTGTTCGCCAGGCCGGTGACCGCGGTCGACAATGTGGACCTCTCGGTCCGTGAAGGCGAGGCCGTCGCACTGATCGGCGGGTCGGGTTCGGGCAAATCGACCATCGGCCGCGCGATCGCAGGGCTGGGGCCGGTGAGTGTGGGCGCGGTGTCGTGGCGCGGCGAACCGCTCAAGCCACACCGCACCCGCGACCAGCGGCGCTGGATCCAGCCGGTGTTCCAGGACCCGCTCGCCAGCCTCGATCCGCGCTGGCGGGTGTCGGACATCATCGCCGAGCCGCTGGTGCATCTGCGCCCCGATCTCACGGCATGGGGCCGCGCGGGGCTGGTGAAGAAGGCGCTGCAACTGGTCGATCTGGACGGCGCGCTGGCCGATGCCACGCCGATGGCGCTCTCGGGAGGTCAGGCGCAGCGGGTCGCGATCGCCCGCGCGCTGGTGGCAGAGCCGCAGATGCTGGTGCTGGACGAGGCGACGAGCGCGCTCGACCCGCTGGTGGGCGCGCAGATCGTCGCGCTGCTGAAGCGGCTGCAGCGCGAGCAGCACATCGCGATGCTGGTGATCACCCATTATCTCGCGCTGGCGGCGCAGTTCTGCCACCGTGCGCTGGTGCTCGATGCCGGGCAGATCGTGGAGGCGGGGCCAATTATGGAGCTTATCGCTGCCCCGCAGGCGCCGATGACTCAAAGGCTGGTGGCCGCAAGCTGACGCCTGCGACCACCACCCCCCTTGCAAAGGATCAGCGGGTCAGAACTTGACCGTGCCGGTGACGAATACCTGGCGCGGGTTGCCGTAGAAGGCCGTCGCCACGCCTTCGGTACCCAGCGTCGGGATGAAATTGCCCGCCGCATTGCGCGTCGGCGTACCGTCGGGCGCGGTCGCCAGGAACTGGTAGCCCGAGGTGATGTACTGCTTGTTCAGGATGTTCTTGGCGTTGAGGCCGAAGCTGAACCGGTCGGCATCATCGCGCCAGATCAGCGCGGCATCCCACAGCGCATAGCCCTTCTGGTCGAGGAACGGGCTGGGCGTTTCGAACTGGAAGGTCTTGCTGCGATAGCTGACCGTGGTCGACGCGGTGATCATCCCCGAGAAGGCCGGGAAGGCGCCGGTGAAGGTGCCCGATGCGGTCCATTTGGGGGTGTTCTGGATGCGGCGCAGATTGGCGACGTCGATGTTGCGCGCATCGATGAAGCGCTTGTACTCGCCATCGATGTAACCCAGCGTGCCGTTGAAGCTCAGGAACGAACCGTCGCCGGCAAAGTCGCGGGCGAACACGGCGTTGCTCTCGAATTCCAGACCCTTGAACTCGGCCTTGCCGGCGTTGGTGGTGACACCGATGAAGGTGTCGTTGGTGCCGTCGCCGTTCGAATCGAAACCTGCGGACCCGGGCACCTGCACATTGGTATAGTCGGCGTAGAAGCCGGTCAGCGCGATGTTGATCGCATTGTCGGCAAAGCTGCCCTTCCAGCCCAGTTCATAGCTGTCCACCGTTTCGGGCTCGAAGCTCAGGAAGTCGAAGATTTCCTGCTGGCTGCGCACGCCGTCGCGGTTGGTGTCGGGTGCGGCGGTCGAAAGGCCGCGCGGATCGAAGCCGCCTCCCTTGAAGCCCTGCGAGTAGCTGGCGAACAGCAGGTGATCGCTGTTGGGCTTGAAGCTCAACGACGCGCGCGGGTTGAAATCGGTAAAGCGCGCCTGGCCGTTGAAGTTCGAGGTGGTGGCGAGCACCAGCGGGGTGCCGCCGAACTCGGCCGAGCGGCCCAGCTTGGTCTGGCGCAGGATGGTCGAGTTGCGCTTGTCGACGGTGTAGCGACCGCCCAGGGACAGCGACAATTGATCGGTGAAATCATAGGTGAAATCGCCGAACACCGACCAGGTATCGGTGCGCACGTCGCCTGCGGTGAAGGCGTTGAGGTTGGCGACCGTGGTGAAAAGCAACACATCGAACGCGGTCGAAGCCTTGGCGTCGAGATAATAGAAGCCGACCAGGCCCTTGAGGCGGCTGCCTTCATAGAGCAGCTGGAATTCCTGGCTGATCTGCTCGTTACGATACAGCGCAGGCACATCGACATCGATCGCGGGCAGCGCGTCGAAATCGATCGGGGTGAAGCTGTCATCCTTGCGCCAGGCGCTGATCGACCGGAAGGTCAGCGTGTTGGTCAGTTCTGCGGAGATGTTCATCGCCAGGCCGTAAGCCTCGATGTCCTGCTTGGGCGCGTTGAGGCCTGCGCGGGTGTCATAGACATCGCGCAGCACCGGAGTTCCGCTGCGGATGCCGGGGATGAGGCGGTGGCCGTTGCGCGGATCGGACTTGTCGCGGGTATAGTCGCCCGAGATGCGGATCATGATCGGCGCGCCATAGCCGCCGATTTCCAGCGTGCCGCGGCCTGCATAGACATCGCGGTTGTAGTTCTCGAGCCCGCGGATGTTGAGGTTGTCGCCAAAGCCGCCGCGCGACAGCCGCGCGAAGGTGCCGCCGACGCGGACGATATCGCCGATCGGAGCCGACACGGTGACCACGCCATCGGCCTGGTCATAGGTGCCATAGGTGCCGCGCACCTTAAGGCTGAACTCCTGCGGCAGCATCTTGGTGACGTACTTGACCGCGCCGCCGATGGTGTTGCGACCATAAAGCGTGCCCTGCGGTCCGCGCAGGACCTCGATCCGCTCTACCTCGTAGATGTCGAGCACCGCAGCCTGCGGGCGGTTGAGATAGACATCGTCGAGATAGATGCCGACGCCCGCCTCGAAACCGGGCACCGGATCCTGCTGGCCCACGCCGCGGATGAACGCGGTGAGGGTCGAGTTGGTGCCGCGCGAGTTCTCCAGCGTGGTGTTGGGGGTGATCTGCGAAATGTCGGTGATATCGAGCGCGCCCTGGTTTTCCAGCCGCTCGGCGGAAAAGGCGCTGATCGCAATCGGCACATCCTGCAGGTTTTCCGCACGGCGCCGCGCGGTCACGACGATTACGGAGCCATCGGCCGAGGTCGTGGCGGCCTCTTCCTGCGCGTCCTGCGCCTGGGCGATGGCGGGAAGCGCGGTCAGCGCGGCTGCTGCAACACCCAGCGTCAGCGAGGCGCGCGCGGCGGCAAAGCGGGTGAACCGAAACGATGACATAATATTCCCTCCATCATCCAAACCTGAAGTCCCGCGGTGCGCCGGTTCATCTGTTGACCGGCCTTGCGCAAGGCGTGAATGTTCATTAGTGAAAGTTGAACCAGCTTTCAACTCTTATCCGTTTGGGGGAGACAAAGCCGGAGAGATCGGCCAGAAGTGTTGCATCAGTGCATCATGTGCGGCGGTGGGAGTGGATTATGGCGGCACAGGCACCTGACCCAATCGGGGATGAGGCGGGCGACCCGTCCGAAAGGCCGGGCAAGACACCCCGCACTGCGCGTGGCCGGGCGACCCTGCGCAAGCTGCTCGACGCAGCCGCGATCGAATTTGGCGAGCGCGGTTTCCACGAGGCCTCGATCAGCGGCATCACCCGCCGCGCGGGCACGGCGCTGGGCAGTTTCTACACCTATTTCGATTCCAAGGACGAAATCTTCCGCGCGCTGGTGCAGGACATGTCGGCGCAGGTCGGCGTGCACGCTGCCGCCGCGATGCAGGAGGCCAAGAGCGCGCTGGATCGCGAACGCGCCGCGCTCAAGGGCTTTCTGGAATTCGCGCGCGAACACAAGGAAATCTACCGGATCATCGACGAGGCCGAATTCGTCGATTCAGACAGCTACCGCGCGCACTATCAGGTCACCGCATCGCGCATTCTGGCAAGGCTGAAGTCCGGTGCCGAGACCGGCGAACTGCGCGACGATGTCAGCGAGCTCCACGCCTGGGCGGTGATGGGGATGAACGTGTTCCTCGGCCTGCGCTACGGCATCTGGAGCGAGGACCTCGCCCCCGACGCGATCGCCAGCGCGGCGAACGACTTCATAGCACGCGGGCTGAAGCCTTGAAGGTCATCAAAGTGGTTGCGTCCTGACCCGGCATTCCCGCGAAAGCGACAATGACGGTGCCGACGCTCGCCTCAGTCGCTCGCCATCAGCAGTTCGGGCAGATCGCCGCTTGATCCCCGCGCCTCGTCGATGATGAACCGGCGGATCAGGCCGGTGCGCCCGACAATCTGCATGCCCAGACGCCGCACCAGCGAAGGCGCGCTGCCCGGCAGGCCATAGAGCCGGTTGAGCACATCGGTGGCGCCCGCCATCATCGCGTTGTCGAGCATCCGCCAGTCCTGGTAGCGCTTGAGCTGCGCCAGATCGCCCGGATCGAGCCCCAGCCGCGCGCCCTCCCCCAGCACCTGCGCCAGCGCCGCGACGTCACGAAGCCCAAGGTTCAGACCCTGCCCCGCGATCGGATGGATGATGTGCGCGCTGTCGCCGACCAGCGCGATGCGCGGCGCGACCATGGCGCTGGCCTGGCACAAGGTCAGCGGCCAGCTGCTGCGCGGCGTCACGGGGGTGATTTCGCCCAGAAAACCGCCGCTCATCTTGGTGAGTGCTGCACCGAACGCGCGGTCGGACAGCGATACCCACGCATCGGCCTTGCCCTCGGGCACCGTCCAGACGATCGACGCCATCGCGCGGCCGTCGTCATCGTCGTTGAGCGGCAGGATCGCGACCGGACCATCGGGATAGAAGATCTCGAACGCAGTGTTCTGGTGCGATTTTTCCAGCGTCACCGCGGTCACGATGCCGCGCTGGCGATAGGACCACTGGCCCAGCGTGATCCCGGCAAGGTCGCGCGTCGGCGACATCCGGCCCTCTGCCCCCACCAGCAGCGATGCCGAAAACGCCCGGCCATCGGCGAGCGTTATCGTCGCGCGATGCGCATCGACCGCGCGGGTCGCGACCTCTGCGCCCATCACCAGATCGATATCGTCATCTGCGCTCGCGGCCTCGAACAGCGCTCCACGCAACAGGCTGTTGGGAAGCATCACCCCCATGCCCTCTGCGCCCGCATCGAAATCGAGCCCGCCCTTGCGAAGACCGTCGCTCACCGCGATGCGATCGATCGGGCAGGCATCGCGCCACAGGCCATCGGCCAGTCCGAGATTCTGCAGCATCTGCCAGCTGGTGCTGGCGAGCGCCGAGGCCCGGCCGTCAAAGCCCGGATCGGCCAGCGTCTGCGGGCTGATCCGGTCGATCACCCTGACGGAAAGGCCGCTGCGCACGAGCGCCAGGGCAAGAGCAAGGCCAGCAGGCCCCGCGCCCATGATCAGGATGTCGCTGTGCTGCGCTGAAATGTGGGTATCGGTCATGGCGCCAATGTAGGGCGCAACATCCGCTCTGAACAGGGGCTTTGCCGTCCGGAGTCCCGCTCAAGTCCTTGCTTGACGCGGAGTCCGTCCTCTGCGCAAAATGCACGACATTTACCATATTGCCGGAGTTGAACAGGATATGGCCAGCCGCGCCGCCACCAGAAACGCGCCCGATTGGCGCGACCTGATGCGTCAGAGCCTGTTGCGCAGCGGCAGTCTGATCCTGTCGCTGACCTTGTTCGCGCTCACCGCATTCGTCGCGGTCTCGCTGATCACCTATCACCAGACCGATCCATCGTTCAACACCGCCGCCGGTGGCCCGGTGGACAACTGGATGGGGATGACAGGCGCCTGGATCGCCGATTTCATGCTGTTTATCGCCGGCCCTGCCAGCGCGCTCGCCCTGCCGATCACCGCCATCCAGGCGCATCGGATGTGGATCAACCGCCCGCTCGGCCATTGGCGGCGCGCGGTGCTGGCGACGCTGGTCAGCATCGTGATGCTTGCGGTCACATCGGCGGTGTTCTTCGGGGAAGCTGCACAGCATTTCCCCGCCGGGCCTGGCGGCCTGACCGGTCTGGTCGGCGCGCGTGGGATTCAGGCTCTGGGTGGATTGCTGCCGCCTGCAGGCGTCGCCTGGGCGGTCTATGGCACCGCGGGCTTGCTGGCGCTTGCCGGCACCATGCTGGGCTGGAAGGCGCTGGGTCTCGAGCGCGGGCTGCTGCGCATGCCGCCGATCAAGGTGAGCGTTCCCGAAGCGCTGTTCCGCAAGCCGATCGGCCCGGTGATCGAGGAAGGCGACGAGGACGCTGCCGATGATGCCGTGGAAACCCCGCGTCCGGCGCTCGCCGCCCCGCGCAAGGAGGCGGTGCCCGACAACCGTCCGCCGCCGGAGATCACCGAGCCTTCGCTGCGCCCCGCCAAGGCCCAGCTCGGCCCCAAGAGCAAGCAGGGCGATTTCTTCGGGCCTTATGACCTGCCCTCTGTCGACCTGCTCGACCCGCCGCCGACCAGCACCGGCCCCGCACTCGACAAGATCGCGCTCGAACGCAATGCCCGCCTGCTCGAGACGGTGCTCAGCGACTTCAACGTCAAGGGCGAGATCACCGCGGTGCGCCCCGGCCCGGTCGTCACCCGCTACGAGCTGCTCCCCGCGCCCGGCATCAAGGCCAACCGCGTCATCCAGTTGGCCGACGATATCGCGCGCAACATGTCCGCGCGTTCGGCGCGTGTCGCGGCGATCCCCTGCCGCAAGGAGCTGGGCATCGAGCTTCCCAACCAGCACCGCGATGCCGTGGTGCTGCACGAGATGATCGGCTCCAGCCATTTTGCCGAGAACACCGGCCAGCTGCCGGTGATCCTGGGCAAGAACATCTCGGGCGATCCCGTCATCGCCGATCTGGCACCGATGCCGCATCTGCTGATCGCCGGCACCACCGGATCGGGCAAGTCGGTCGGGCTCAACGCGATGATCCTGTCGCTGCTTTACCGGATGACCCCCGAGACGCTGCGGCTGATCATGATCGATCCCAAGATGCTCGAGCTGTCGATCTATGACGGCATCCCGCATCTGCTCTCGCCTGTGGTGACCGAACCGCAGAAGGCGATCCGCGCGCTCAAATGGGCGGTCGAGCAGATGGAAGAGCGCTACCGGATGATGAGCGAGCTCAAGGTCCGCAGCCTGGTCAATTTCAACGACAAGATCCGCGTCGCCAAGGCCAAGGGCATCCCGCTGGGCGAGGAAGTACAGACCGGCTGGGACCCCGTCAGCGGCCAGCCACAGTACGAGAAGAAGCAGCTCGACTACGAGCCGATGCCGCAGATCGTGGTGATCGTCGACGAACTCGCCGACCTGATGATGACCGCGGGCAAGGAAGTCGAGTTCCTGATCCAGCGGCTCGCGCAGAAGGCGCGTGCGGCCGGTATCCATCTGATCATGGCGACCCAGCGACCCTCGGTCGATGTGATCACCGGCGTCATCAAGGCCAACCTGCCGACCCGGATCAGCTTCCACGTCACCAGCAAGATCGATTCGCGCACCATCCTGGGCGAACAGGGCGCCGAGCAGCTGCTGGGCAAGGGTGACATGCTGTACATGTCGGGCGGTAAGCAGGTCGAGCGCGTCCATGGTCCGTTCGTGTCCGACGAGGAAGTGCGCCGCGTCGCCGATCACTGGCGTTCGCAGGGTGCGCCGGATTATATCCAGGCGGTGACCGAAGAGCCCGAGGACGGCGGCTTCGCGCTCGATGGCGCGAGCCTCGACGATACGCCCGAAGAACAGATGTACCGCAGCGCCTGCCAGATCGTGTTCGAAAGCCAGAAGGCATCGACCAGCTGGCTGCAGCGCCAGTTGCGCATCGGCTATAACAGTGCGGCACGGCTGGTCGAGCGGATGGAAGAGGACGGTTTTATTAGCGCGCCTAACCACGTTGGGCGCCGCGAAGTCTTCCGCGACAAGGACGGCAACCCGCTCTGACGGTGCAGAGCGGGTTGACCGCGATCAGTCGCGCCCGGCGATCTTGATCGGCTTGCCCAGCAGCGTCTTCACATAGATGCGCTGGACCATCACATAGACCACAACGGTCAGCGGCGCGGATAGCAGCACGCCCAGAAATCCGAAGATCAGTCCCGCGGCGACCACTGCGAAAAGCAGCACGGCGGGCGGAACATCGACCGCATGCTTCTGGATCATCGGCTGGAGGAAGTTGCCCTGCAGCTGCTGCACCACCAGGAACAGCCCGATCGTCCAGAGCGCCGCCGTCGGCGAGACGGTGAATGCCAGCAGCACCGCGGGAACCCCCGCAATGATCGGTCCGACCATCGGAATGACGTCGAGCAGCCCCGCAATCACGCCGAGCCCGCCCGAGGCCGGAACGCCCAGCACCCACAGCCCCACACCCGTCAGGACAGCCACGACCAGGGAAGATACCGCCTGCCCGACCATCCAGCCGCGCAGGCCGCGCGATGCATCATCCAGCGCTGCAGCAACCGGCTCCTCAGCCCGAGCGGGCATCAGCAGCAACAGGCCGCGCCGGTACACCATCGGATCGCTGGCGATGAAGATCGCCCCCACGAGCACGAGCACGAAGTTCGCGATCCCATTCGTCGCGGTCATGGCAAATCCGCCCAGACGTGCCGCCATGCTGGAGATGTCTCCGGTTCCCTGGCGGATCATGTCGCGGGTGGAATTGCCTAGGCCGAACTGGTCGAGCTGCGCCTCGACGCGATCGATGGCAGGGGGAATGCTCTGCTGGATGGTGTCGAACTCGTTGGTCAGCTGCGATCCGAACAGTGTGAAGACCCCGGCAAACACGCCGATTGTCAGCAGCACCGAAATGGCAAGCGCGGGCCCGCGGCTCATCTTGGTATATCGGCACACCCGGCTCGCCATCGACGAGAACACCGCGGCCAGCACCAATGCCGCAAACACCATCATGAGGAAGCCGGCGAGTTCGATGATCAGCCAGGCGACCCCGAGAATGCCCACGACGATCATCGTTATGGCAGCGACCCGGCCCGCTCCCCACACGCCATCCCGGCCGTCACGATCTGCAGGCTCCATTAAATCAGTCTTTCACAACAGAGGAACGCCACCGGCTTGAGGCCAGTGGCGCATTTGGTGGGTGGCAACAGGGATATCACCGGTGATGAACTTGGAAAAGCGAAGACGCGCGGTGGGCTGCAGCCGCGTTGGCGACAGCCGCCGTGCGACTGCTCAGGTGACCTTCTTGTAGACGAAGGTACCCAAGACGAACAGCGCGACCGCGATCACGACAGCGATCCAGAACAGGATCTTGGCAAGGTCCCAGGCAAAGCCGGCAAGCCCGCCGAACCCAAGGACGCCCAGTACAAGGGCGATGATGGCAAAAATCAGGGCGGCTCTCAGCATGGCGTGGTCCTTGTCGCGGGTCTGGCAGTAACGCTTGTCATCACGTTACGCGAACGCGCGCCAAAAGGTTCCGCAACAGCGACAGTCCGGGCAGACCGTACCGTCGGGCTGGAGGGTCAGATCGAGAAGCTGGAGCCGCAGCCACAGCCGGAGGCCGCGTTGGGATTGGTGACCTGGAAAGCCGATCCGCCGAGCGATTCAACGAAATCGACCGCACTGCCGCGCACCAGGTCGAGGCTCATCTCGTCGACGACCAATGCGACGCCGTCACGCAGCGCCACCGTATCGCCGTCCTCGGGAGCATCGGCGAGCCCGAAGCGGTACTGGAAACCCGAGCAGCCGCCACCTTCAACCGAAAGCCGCAGCACCGCAGGCTTGCCCTGCTTGGCCGCGATCGCGGCAACGCGGCTTGCCGCGCTGGGAGTGAGGATGATGTCTGCGGTGGCTGTGGTGTCCATAGGCTCGATATAAGCCTTTCGGTCGGGCGCCACAAGCGGTCAGCACGCAGACGCCAGGAACGCACGGTCTGCGCGCACAAAAAAAGGGGCCAGCCCGAAGACCGACCCCGATTTTTGCTGCCTGATCTTGCGATCGGGCGAGTGGCTTACATGCCCGAACCCGGACCGTAGGTGATTTCCACGCGACGGTTCTGCAGTTCGCGAACGCCATCGGCGGTCTGCACGCGGTTCTTGGTTTCGCCAAAAGCCTGGGTGCTGATCGCGCTTGCCGGGATGTTCCGCGAGACCAGATAGGCCTTGACGGATTCGGCGCGGCGCTGGGACAGACCAACGTTGTAGGTTGCTGCACCCGAACGGTCGGCGTGACCTGCGAGCATGACCGGGACCGAACCACAGCTGCCATAGGCTGCCACGGCGTTGTCCAGAATGGTCGCTGCTTCCGGCGTGATGTTCGACTTGTCGAAGTCGAAGAACACGATGTACGGACCCTTCTCGCAAACCGGCGGAGGCGGCGGCGGAGGAGGCGGCGGGGGCGGCGGAGGCGGCGGGGGCGGCGGCGGGGGAGGAGGCGGCGGAGCCGCTTCTTCACCACCGAAGTTGTAGATGATGCTGCCCAGGATCGAGTGGCTGCGGAAGCGGCCATCGAAATCACGTCCACCGGCGTCGATCAGGCTGACCGAGTCGCTGTTGAAGAAGCGATACTTCAGACCCACGTCCCAGCTGTCGCTGAGCGGAGCGCGAACGCCTGCCAGAATCTGCCACGCAAAGCCGGTGTCAGAATCGTTCAGGAATGCAGCGCGGCCGGGGTTGGTGGCAGCTGCAGTGATGTCCGTACGGGCAACACCGACACCGCCGCCGACAAAGCCCTGAAGGCCATCATCGGGACCGAAGTCGACCAAGCCGTTCAGCATGAACGCCAGCACGTTGGCCGAGCCAACTGCGTTCGAACGACCAACCAGAGCGGGAAGGGGCGCACCACGTGCGATGGCCACAGTGCTCTGAACGTCGGTCACGTCGGATTCACGATAGCTGACTTCAGCTTCGAGACGGAACGGGCCGAAATCGTAGCCGACAATGCCGCCGACATCATAGCCGGTGTCGGTGTCGAGGGCGACACCGTTGTTGACAGCACCGACGTCGAACTGAATGTCCTCGACGAGCATGGCGCCGCCTTCGACGCCAACATACCACTGGCCATCACGGGCAAGCGCCGGTGTGGTCAGGGCGGTAGATGCCAACGCCAGTCCTATGACTAACTTTCGCATAGATATTCCCCTTATAATTAGGATTTGAAACGACAACTCGGCAACGTTACTAACGCCAACCCGGTTGCCACGCAAGCGCGGTTTTAATGATAGTGTTGCCGAAATGTCGCCATTTCAGGGGGTGCCGGACAAAAAATGGCGCTCGCCAGAGGGTCGATGCGGGCTCGGGGCAGACGCGGCTGGCGATATGCGAATCATAAGCGCAGAATGCCCATGAGATCAATCATGTAGCGCCAACAAGGCCAAATTCGCGCAACGCGGCCAGCAACGCGGTGAGCACAGTGCGCGCTTCTGCATCCACCACCGCCCCGCCCGCAGCGTCCACAATCGCCCCGGCACCGAGCCATTCGCCGCCATTAAAGCGGCGCATCACGCCGTCGGCACGGTCGTAAATCCGCATGCCCTCAAGCGGAGGCGCAAATCGCCAGCCGCCTGCGGTGGAGATGGCGATGTGCGATTCCCGGCCCGCCCAAGCGCCGGCCGGAGACGCCCCGACAATCCACGCCCTGCCCTCTTCGGCATCGACAGTGTCCGGGTCGGAGGCGTCGCCCTCGATACATCCGCCAAGCAGAGCATCGATCACCACCAGCGCCTCGTTGTGCGTCAGTTCCTTTTGCGCCTGCGCGGCGTACAGCATGGGCAGGTCGAAATTCGGCGTACGCGACATGATCAAAGCTCCTGAGACATCGGCCAGAGCCGGGTTTACAACGGCAGATCGACCAGCAAGGGCGGCGACAGGCCCAGCGCACCCTGCTGGACAATGGCGGCGCGAAGCGAGAGGCTCGCCGCCGCGCGCAGGCCAGCGATGGCCGCAGCATCGAACGCGATGGCAGGTTCATGGACGGTGAAATCGGCGATCACGCTGCCATCGGCGGATATCGCCACGCGGTAGGCCTCGCTGTCTTCGCCAAGCGGCACATCGATGCCATCGCGCCAGGCAAAGCCGCTGCGGCTGCGTCTGACCCAGCTGACCAGCAGCCCCCCTGCCCCGTCGTCGCGCCAGCTGCCATGCACCGGTGCCAGCGGACGCACCGCGCGGCCGTGGCTTGCAAGTTCGGCGAGCACGGGATCGGGATCGTCCCGGCCGTGCGCGGCGGCGCGAAAGCCGGGTTCCACTCCGATCTGCGCCGGGTCGACCAGCCCCAGCGCCTCGGTGATCAGCACGAAGGGCTCGTCGGCCGCGTGCCCGTCGATCGCGTCTTCGGTTCCTCCCCGACCGCGCCACAGCCCCGACAGGCGGAACATGCCGTCCCCCAAGGGCTCGGCACGCGCGAACTGGATCGCCTCGGATCCGATCATCGCCAGATTCGCGCCGCGCGACAGCGCCGCATCGTCGGCGTTGACCAGCGCGAACGGCCCATCGCGCACGAGCTGCACGGTCAGGCTGTTGAGGTCATCGCGCAGCAGCGGGGACCCCGGACCCAGCGCCCCGATGCTGCGGCCCATGGTCGCACCGACCCTCAGCACATCCAGCAGATCGCCAAGGTCACCATCCGCCTCGCGCCGATAGACCGTGGCGCCGCGCCACCCCGCAAGCGGTCCCGCGACCGCCAGCGCAATGTGCGAATGCGCCATCGGCCGGTCCATCGGCGAGGGCAGGTCGAACAGCGCAAACCGGGTTGGACCGATACCGCCGTCTGGCGTGTTGACGCTGCGCCCGGGGTCTGCGCCCAAGGGCAATGCGGCACCGCCAGGCCTGTGGCTCGCGAGCGCCAGATCGATGCCATCGGCGCTCCACCGCCAGTGCAACACGCGCCACAGGCCGGGCACGCCTTCGATCGAAACACATTTGCCCGGCAGCGTCGCAATATCCAGCGTCGCAATGCGAAGGTCGATCCTTTCCAGCCCGTCGCGTTCGGCCCGGGCGAGTGCCTCGGCCCGCTGCTGCGCGGCAGCTGCGGTCAGCACCATCGGCAGCTCTATCTGACGCATCCGGCCGCTGGTGCTGGTGCCGTGACGGCGCAGCCCAGGCTGATAATCGCGTTCGGGTTCATAATAGCGCAGCACCACCGCATCGGTGCGCGGCGCCGTCCGCTGCGCGCGATAGGGGAACGGATCGTCGCTGTCGGGCGATAGCGGGAGCAAGGCCGTGGCCGCGATCGTGCGGTCCGACGCCATCTGGCCCTGCCGCCACTCGGCATGCAAAGCACCGGAACTATCATGCAGCACCAGCGGGAAGCCGGTAGCGATGGCCTGCAGCACCTCGCGGCGCGTGGCGGCGGTGAGCGCCAGCCCCGTGACGGCGGGCATGTCGATCGATGCGTGGGTGCCGATGTCAATCCCCGACAGGACCGCACCGATATCGACCTCGCCCGCATCACCGAACACCTCGAAGGTCAGCGATGGGATCCGGTTGCCGAACTCCTCGAGCGCCATGTCCTCGAACACCGCATAGGCAAGCCCGCGATAGGCAGGACAGGCACCCACGCCTTCGGCCGCAGCGATCAACGGATCGAGCAGCTGGTCGCCAAACCCATGGTGCAGACGAAAGCCGGTGTCGCTGGTGAACACGCCATCGGCGCCGCGCAGCAGGTTGCCCTCCGCCCAGATGCGTCCGATGCCGGCTATCGGCCTGCTCGACAGCGCGACGGCGAACGACACCGAATAGCTGTAGCGCGTCGTCCCCGGCCTGCCCTTGCCGCCGCCCTCGCGGATGCGGCTTTCCTTGAGGTCGGTCGCCCAGATCACCGTTCCGGCGACCCGCGCGCGGCCATGCACCTGCGCGAACGGGCTTCCATATTGCGAGCTTTGCACCGCAAGATCGGTCAGCCTCGGCCCTTCGCGGTCCTTGGGTCGGAATAGCACGGTCTGGTCGATGGCCCGGCCGATCAGCGCGCCCAGCGCGCCGCCGATCGGGCCGCCGACCAGCGTTCCGACAGTGCTCAGTACCAGGGTGGCCATGAACTAGCTTTCCTTCCTCAACTGCCACCGCCGCACCACCGGCCAGGGCGAAGGCCTGGGGTGGGCGACGACCCTGCGCAGGGTGGCATGGGCATGGACCAGCACGGGTCCGGCATCGATGATGACGTGAAATTGCTGCGGTCCTGCTGCGCACAAAAGAATATCGCCCGGGATATCCATCCCCCGCAGCGGAACCGCTGTAAGACCGCACTGCGCGGCCCATCGATCGAACCTGTGCAGGCACCCACCGCGCAGCCTGTAATCAAGGGGCGGCGACACCTGCCTGCCGATGCCGGCCAGCGCGGCCACCGCAACACCGACGCAATCGAGGCCAGTCGCAGGGTCGCGCCCGTGCATGCGAAACGGCACGCCGACAAGGCCAAGCGCCGCCGCGGCCAGCCTGTCGCCCTGGGTCCCGTCGACGGTGTCTGTCATGCTCAGAATGTCGCGAACCGGGTGAGCAGATCATTGCCCGGCAGATGCGGTTCGCCGCGAAAGTTGATCGCGTTGCCGAAGCGCCCGGCGCAGGTGGCAAGCGACTTGTCGCAGCCCTGACTCAGCAGCGCGAGATCCCCGGGTTGCGGCGCGTCCCCCAGTCTTCCGTCGATCTGCAGGCCGGAACCCGAAAGTCCGATGATCTGCGCGTCCAGCCCGCAATTGCCCCCGCTGATCCAGCGCAGCCGGCCCAGCACCAGCGCGGCAGCGGCATCCGGACCGACCCCCGCAAACACCAGCCCCGCATCGTCCGCAGTCTCCACCATCGCCACCTGTTCGAATGCGGCGCGGCCTAGGCCGCAGCCCGGCCCACAGAATTCCGCGCGGCACGATGGCGAGGCAAAGGGCGCGAAGGACTGGTCGAGACCGGCCTTGAGGCCGCGCAGTTCGGCGGAGAACCGGCTGCCTTCGCTCGACACCGCGCCCAGATGTCCGTGCCAGAACCACCCCGCCCCTTCGTCCGGCTGCTCCCAGTCGATCAGTCCGATGCGCACTGCAGCATCGTCCCACCGCCCTGCCGCCAGATCATCGCTGCGGATCAGATGATGGCTGAGCGCGCCGCCGATATCCATGTCGAGCGGGTCGAGGCCATCGTCCATCTCGATCGCGGAGGGCAGCATTCCGGGGGCCGCGTGATAGCGGACATGGCCCGCGACGATATCGCGGTCATGCGCCGCAAAGCCGAGCGCAATCCCGTCGCGCCGCTCGACCCGCCACAGCATCGCGATGGTATCTAGCTCCCGGTCGAACCAGCGCGTCCTCATGTCGCCTCGCGGATCTCGACCAGCGGCACCGATACCGCCTCTCCTGCGGCATACGTCGCGGCGCTGACCGTCAGCTCATCCGAAGCGAAACGCACGGGAACATCGAACTCAAAGCCTGCGCGCACCTCGACACCGGGCCCGGGTGCATCGGCAAAACGGACGATCCCGCCGGGTTGCAGCGACCAGCCGGTGGCCGGCGTCCCGTCGAGCGACACCGCGACGGTTCCCGCGACTGGCCGGGTGATGCGGCGCTGCTGGCCGTCTGGCGGTTCGCCATAATGCTTGATCAGCGCAAATTCGGACCGCACGCCATCGCCTTCGCCCAGCAACTGGTCGCCGCGATGCGGCGCGCCATTATCCTGGGCAGAACTGTGGTCGACCGGGTCGCGCAGGCGGAAGCCCCGCGCAGGGCCACGCCGCGCGCGGAAGAAGCGGACAAGCTCGGCACAATCGGCCTCGGAGCGGACCCCGGGACCGACATCAAAGCTGAGGCTCGCATCCGCCCATTGGCTGTTGCGGGTTTCATGCCCGCTGACCGATCGGAAGATCTGGGTCGAAAAGCGGCTGGTGCTCTGCGCCTCGCGCCCCAGCGCTAGCGGAAAGCTCACTTCGTCAAACGCCTGCATCGCGCTGTTTCCTTCTGCTTCCAGGGCGAAATAGGTGAACCCGTCGCGCACCACCTGCGGCAGCGCCCAGAGCAAGGTTTCCGCCACCCCGCGCGCCTTGGCCAGGTCCGCCGCGCGCGCGATATTGGCCCACACCTCGGCCTGGTCGGGCAGCAGCACGAAGCCGCTCATGTAATGCTGCTGCGCAAGCGGATAGCCCAGCCGTTGCTGCATCAGCGCGAGCCCGCTTTGCTGCGCAGCAAAACGTCCCTCGATCACCCAGTCGTAATCTTCCAGCTGCAGCACATCGAACGCCGGCCAGGCCCATCCGACAGGAACATTGGCGCGCCGCGCATCGGGCGCTGCGGTATCGAGCACGGTCGGCAGATACACCAGCACCAGCGATTCCACCGGCAGCGGCGCGAGCGCCTCGCGCACCGCATCGACCAGCGCCGATGTCGATGCTGCGAGCAGGACGCCCGCCGCGTCGAGCATCGCCGTCTGGGCCGTGCTCATCCACGCCCTGATGCTGGGGATCGATACGCCCGCATCCCCGAACGCCACGGTGGCGGCATCGTCGTACAGGCAGATGCGGCCATCGGTCATGATCCACCACCATGGCTCGCCGACCTGAAAGCGCACCGGCAGCCCTTCATCCGCGACGATCCGGGCGAAGGCGACGCCGACCGCCTGGAGATAGGCCATCGCTTCGCCGTTAGCCGGGCTGAGCAGGGTCGACGGCGGCACCCATCCGGTCAGCGCCGGATCGCCGTTTTCGGCGCGTTGCTTCCAGGCATCGGGGCAATGCGCATCGAACAGTTCATATGACAGCGAGACGATCGGGCTCAGCCCCCACAGCTTGGCCTCGCTTACCAGGCCGCGATGCCATGCGGCGCATGGCGCGTTGATCGCGCCACCCTCGGTCGTGACCAGCAGCGCCTCGCCGTCGCGCGCCAGGGCGAAATAATGGCTCATCCCGACATAATGGTTGAGCGACCCGCGATACCCCAGCCCGATGACATTGCGCACCATCCGCGCGGGAGTGAGGTTGAAGCTGTCGTCATAGGCGCTCGCCATCGCAAGGCCATGCGGCGGGACCAGCACATCGCCGATGTCGAGCATGGCGCGCTCGCCCTCGCAGACGATGCCGGTCAGTTCGACCCAGCCCGAAACAGGCTCTGCCAAAGCGCCGCTGGTGCCGTCATAACCGGGGGGCACGAGCGAGATGAACATCCGGTCGATGTCCGAAGGGTGCACTGCGTCAGCTTCCGCAGGCAGATCAAAGCCACCCGACAGCGAGGAAAAGGGCAGAGTGACAACGGCATCCTCGGGCGTGCCGACTGCATGGTTCCACAGCCGGACATACCAGCTGCGCGGCGCGCCTGCGGCATCACGGCCCTCGATGGTCAGCGTCGGCCCGTGCACCGCATCGAGCGGCCTGATCCCGGACGAGCGCCAGTGGAACTTGAGCGTGGTGCGCGCATAATCCCGGTCGGTGGCATAGGCCAGCAGCGGGTGATCGAACCGGTCTTCGCTCTCCCAGATCAGCCCGGCCAACGCTTCGCGATCGTAGAACACCGCATCGATCCGCAGCGCGTCCGGCGCGGTGGTGACCACCGATGCCATCATCGGGCGCGGAAAGTTGACCGTCCAGAAGCGCGGATCGAACCGCTGGATATGGCTCGCCATCTGGTCGCCGCGTGCATCGCACAGCCAATAAGCCATCGTCCTACTCCTCGATCAGCGCCCGGCGCACCGCGCGCGCCACCTGGCGGCTGGAGGCCTGCAGCGCGGCAGGCGCCGACTGGCCGCCCGCGTTGATGCTGATCGAAATCCGCACATCGCGGGACCCTGCGCCTGCGACACGCGGCTCGACCCGGCCAAAGCCCGAAGGCACGAACAGTTCGGGCCCGCGCTCGCCGACGAGATATGGTCGCCCCGCGCTCACCGGGCCGCCGGTCGCGCGTCCGGGAAGGCCGAGCAGCCCGGGGAGCAGGCCCCCAACCAAAGACGGCGCGCCATCGCCGTCAAGCCCGATCGATGCCAGCCCGCGCGAAATCGCAGCAGCCGCAATCTCTTCCATTACCGCAAGCGCGATTTGTTTCAGGTCCTCGAGACCCAGCGAGCCGCGGCGCAGCGCAGACAGCAGACCGCTTTCCAGCACTTTCCCCGCACGGCCGAAGCCTTCGATAAGCTGGCCATCGATGACCCCGCGCATTGTCGTGCAATCGCGGGCAAAGCCCTGCGTATCGGCGCGCACGCTGACCATCAGCTGCTCGATTTCATCATCCATCGGGTGTCTCCACAGGATCGGGGAACATCGCGCGCAGCGCCGCGATCGCTTGGGTGTCGGGGGGTGCCGTTGACGAAGGCGCCGGGCCGTTCAGCGATGCCGCAAGCTCGTCAGGCGTCGCTCGCCAGAACTCGTCCGGACGCCAGCCCAGCGCCCAGGCGCTGACCCCCGCCAGGATGCGCGCCGCCTCGGCAAAACTGACCGCGCTCACCGGCCCTGCAATATCTGCCGCAGCAGCACGCGCAGCACCGGGGTCAATGCGACCAGCCCGGCCGCCGCCAGCGCGTCGCCAAAAGCCTCGCGCGTCAACGGACAGCTGGCTTCGATCCGGCAATGCCAGAACAAGGAGGCGATCTCGGCCAGCCCCAGCCGACCGCTCGCCGCGCGCTCGACCAGATCGAACAGCGGCCCTGTTTCCTGCTCGGCCGCTACCAGCGCGGCAAAGCTGGGGCGCAGCACGATATCTGCACCGCCCAGCTGCAGCAGCGCCTCGCCGCGCACCGGATTTGCGGCCTGCCCCCCGCTCACAGGCTGGTCACCGCGCCTGAGCTTTCGAGCGCCAGCGTGTAGTTGCGCTCGCCGTTGAAATCGCCGGCATATTCGAGCCGTGCGACCAGAAAGCGCCCGCGCATCCGCGCACCGCTTTCGAAGCTCAGCTCATAATCGTCGAGCGTTCCGGCGAGCGCATGGCTGCGGATCGTGCTTTCCGCATCCGACCCCAGGAACAGCCCGGCAGCCGAAACCGAGACCGAGCGCACGCCCGCGCCCGAAAGCAGCTCGCGCCAGCCGCCGCTGCCCTTGTGGGTGATCACCACCGGCTCGCCGTTGATCGCCATCTGCGTGGTGCGCAGGCCGGCGACGGTGCGATAGGCCACCGGGCTGGCGCCATCGCCGATCTTGAGCAGGAATGCGCTGCCTTTTTCCGCTGTCATGCGAGAGTTCCTTTCATCAGAATTGCAGGAGCCGCGCCCGGTAATCGAGCGTGACGAGCCACAGGGCATCGATCCGCAGCGTGCGGCTGCGCAGCGGCGAGAGGCTGACCAGCCGATAGCCGTCACCGGTGCGCGGCATGGCGGCAAGCCGTGCCTCGAGCGCGGCGGCGATCGCCGAAACGGCGCCGGGGTCGTCCGATCCCTCGCGGATGGCGAAGGCCAGCCGCACCTCGCGCCCGGGCCGGTCCTTGGTGCTCCAGTCGGTCGCCAGCACATCCTCGAGCACCACATAGGGCGCCGCGATCCGTGAAGGGCTTCGGTGGAAGACGCCGTTGACCTGCGCCAGCAGCGCGGCGTCGCCCGCCAGCCAGTCGATCGCGGCGCGGGCAAAATCCTGTTCCAGGCTCATCGCAGTACCCTCCCCAGCCAGCGGAAGAGGGCGTCGGTCAGCCAGCGACGGCGAAGTCCGCGCCCGGTTAGGCGGATACGCCAGCCCTCTCGCCAGACGCGGACGTCGGGCAGGATCACCTTGACCCCGTCACAATACCGCTGCGCTACGGTCTCCGCCCGCCGTGCGCCGATCCGCGTTGCCTGCCGCAGCAGCACGCGGCCGAAACCTTGCGCGCTCACAGCCGCACCACCCGCCAGGGCCGCCACAGCGCGCTGACCGATGCGGGCGGACCTGCATCACCATCGCCATCGCGCGCCAGATGCACATAAGCCGCCAGCCGGATGATCCCCTGCCTGAGCGGCTCGGGAAGGTCGCCCCAATGCGCGGCGATCCCGGCGGAGTATCGCACCTCGATGCGGCTGGCCGATCCCGGTCGCAGCACCCGCACCCGGCCAGAGCCATCGGCATCCAGGGCGATTGCATAAGCCTCGCTCGCCAGCGCGAGGCTCGATCCGTCGGCAGTGATGCCGGTCACCCCGGTGATCGCAACCACCGGCTGAGCGGCCAGCGGTTGCCAGTCGCGCGCCACGGCAAGAGTCTCGCGGTGCGGGCGCTGCAGCAGCGACTGGCCGATGAACAGTTCGCACAGGGCAGCCGCGCTGCGCAGATGCCCGGTCAGCACCGCGTCGTCGGCATCGCGGGTGATGTGCAGATGCGCCTTGACCTCGGCGAGCGCGAGCGGAGCGAGGGCGACGGGTTCGCTGGTGATCATCGCCATCAGAGTTGCTCCACCCGGACGGCGACCGAACGCTCGTCGATCTCGCCATTGGACAGCGTCACCCGGTTGATCAGCGCATAGCTCGCGCCGGCCACCCCGCCGGTCAGCGTTGCACTGGCGCTGCGGCCATCCTGCGAAGTTGCCACCACCGCGAGGCCGCCTTCGCGCAAGGGCGATACCGACCAGCTGCTGGCAACGATCAGGGTGTCACCCAGATAGGCGGCGCCCCAATCGATGCGATAGTCGATCCGGCTGTCCGGATCCTTGACGAACAGGCTCATGGCTTCATCCTCTTTCTGGCAGGGCCGATTGGCACAGGACGGTGCTGATTCACGGGCGGCGCGGGGTGATCGCCCGAAGCTCGCGCGTGGCCATGCCCCGATGGCCGGGGCGGACGGTGTCTGCGAGCGGCCCCAGCGCGGCGGCGGTGCCCCGGCGCGACCCTGCACTGGCGAGCGCAGCGCCAGCCACTGGATCACCCCGCAGCATCGGGCGTCTCCGAAGACGCGGTCAGGCCGGTGTCGTGCGCGAGCACCGCAACCAGGAACAGCGCCAGCTGATCGGACCGGATGCCGAAGCGCTCGTGTTCGCCGTCGTCATCGGTCCAGCGGTCGTGGCAGCACCAGCCATAGCGCCGCCAGTCGAGGCCATGCGCCGCGAGGATCGCAAAGGCGTTCTGCGCGCGCAGCCCGAAATGCCGCCGCGCGTTCTGCGGACCCTTGGCCTCGACGGCATCCAGCCACTGAAAGAACCCGAGTTCCGCAATCAGCGCGCGTCCGGCGGCCAGTTCCTGCGCATCGGGCGCCCCCTGCCAGAGCTTGTCGGCGGCATCCGAGGTGTTGATCGTGCCGGTCATCGCATACAGCTGCGAAAACCTGTGCTCCGCCTGGCCCAGCGCCAGCGCGGTGTCGAAGGCCGGTCGCACGAAGCTGGGCGTGATCTGCAGCGCATGCATGTGACCAACGCCCCCCAGGCTGACGTTGAACGCGCTGCCCCCCTCGGTCGCCCACAGCCCGACATAGCCCGCGCCATCCTTGAAGATCAGGCCGCCGCCATAGGCCCCGTCAAGCGTCATCGCCGAGGTCGCATTGCCGAAGGGATCATAGCCGTTCCAGCGGATGTGCAGCGCGCCCACCGGGGTCTGCGTGCCGATGCCAAGCCCGCCCGAAGCGGCAAAGCGCGCTGCCTCTGCACCCCCGATGGCGATGCCCAGGCTGTTCGCCGCGGGATGGAACATCCCGGTGTCGCTGTCACCGGCAAAGCCGATCGCGGGCGCTGCGGCGCTGCCATCGGCGAAGGATATCGCGTCATGGTTGTGCGCGCTGCGGTCCTCGCGCGCGGCGAACCAGGCCGACGCCACTGTGAGCGTGACGATCTTGAGCCCTTGGAGAAAATCGACCAGGTCATCGCCGGCGGACGAGGCGATCGTTGCGATCCGGACCAGCGCTCCGTCCGTCAGTTCGCCTTGGCCCACCTCCCATTGCTGTTCGTGGGTGACGCCGGCGATCGCGTAGTGAAAGCGGCTGCCCGGCGGCACCGCATCGGCGAAGCGGCGATGGCCGGGCGTCGCGCCATCGAGCGGCAGCGCACCGGTTCCGGTGCCGGTGCTGCTCTCGCGCACCAGATCGGCAAAGAAGAGATCGGGCATGTCAAAGCTGTCCTTGATGGATCACGCGCAGCGCGAAATGCCCGCGCGGGCGGGGAGGACCCGCGCGGGCACCCTTGCCGATGCGCCCGTGCGGGCAACCGGCAATCGGATGGGTAACGGAAAGCCGCTGCAGCCGGTCAGCTGGCGGCGAACTTCATCAGCTTGATCGCCTGCGCGTTCATCACCTGGCCGCCGATCCGCTTGGTCGCATAGAAATGCACGAACGGCTTGTTGGTGAACGGATCGCGCAGGATCGTCGTCGCGCTGCGCTCGGCGATCAGATAGCCGGCGCGAAAATTGCCGAACGCGATCGACAGGCTGTTCGATGCGATATCGGGCATGTCCTCGGCCTCGACCACCGGATAGCCGAGCAAAGTCGCGGGCTGCCCTGCCGCCAGCGAAGGCTGCCACAGGAACGCGCCGTCATCGCTCTTCATCTTGCGGATGCGCGCCAGCGTCGAGGAGTTCATCACGAAGCTCGCGCCCTGACGGTATGCGGGGCGCAGCGCATGCACCAGATCGACCAGCCGGTCCTCAGGCGCGGTGCTGGCGAAATTGCCATCCGCCCCGGCGGCGACATATTGCAGCACGCCAAAGGCGCGCGCGGCATCGTCCTGCGTCGTCGGCGTGCCGTTCAGGAACCCGCGCGGCTGGTTGGTACCGGTGCCATTGATGAACGCTGCCCCCTCGGCGCGGGCGAATTCCTCGGCGATCTCGCCTGCCAGCCAGCTTTCGACATCGAACGCGGCATCGTCGAGCATCGCCTGGCTCGCCGCCGGGTTGGCATAGAGCTCACCGCTCGGCGGCGCGATCTCGGCGAAGGCAGGCGTGTCGGTCTCGGGCCGTGCGGCCACTTCGCTGACCCAGCCCGAGGGCGTGCCGCCGGTGGTCACCAGCTTGCGATAGCCCGCAGTCCCGGTCTGCACGACAGAGGCGATCGCGCGGATCGGCGAGATATCGGCGAGCGTCCGCGCGATCAGCGCATCGATCTCGCGCGGCACCGCATAGCCGCCATCTGGGCCAGTGGTCGCGGTAAAGCTCTTGACCCCGGTCTCCAGACCGCGGCGAAGATACTGGTCGACGAAGCTCTTGGTTTCGGGCGCCATGCCGTCGCCGCCGCCAAGCGAGGGACGTCCGCTCGACCGCGCCAGCCGCTCGATCCGCTCGCGCATCGTTGCGCCTTCGGCCTTCAGCCCATCGACATCGCTGCGCACACCGTCGAGCCCGGTTTCGAGCGCGGCAATGCGCTCGGCCTGGTCTTCGGCGTCGAGAATGGCGTCGAACGACGCCTCCAGCGGATCGGCATCAGCCTTCAGTTCGATCGGGTTCGGGGGCATTTCCATAAGCTTTTCCTTCAGTTCACGGATCACACGGGGACCACCCCCGGATTTCAGGCATGAAAAACCCCGCCGGAGCGGGGGAATGATGGTCAAATTCTCTCGCGGCGTTCAGCGCAGCATGTGAACCTTCGCGCCCGGCATCATCGGCAGTGTCACCAGGCTCACCTCGACCAGATCGAGTTCGATCAGCTCGCGCGGGGTGCGGCCCTGCGCGCGGCGGACGCGGTAGCCAAAGCTTAGCCCGGTGACGCTGCCGCTGCGCAGGCCAGCAAGCGCATCGTGCGCATCAGGATCGAGCGCCGCGATGACACGCAACCCGCGCCGGTCCTCGCTTGCATGGCGGATGCTCCCGATGCGCTGATCGGGCCGGTGTTGCCACAGCAGCGGCAGATCGCGTGCCCCCAGCGAACCGGCAAAAGCTCCGCGCCGCACGATGTCGCCGCCGCGATCGATCCGGTCGAACAATGCGGCATAGCCTGCAAAGCGCAGCGTCACTGGACGATGTCTCCAACGCCCAGTTGCACCGCGAGCGCTGCCAGCAGGATCGCCATCAGCGCGCGGACGAACTTGTCGAACGTCGCACCCCAGAGCCCCGAGCGCGCGTCACGCCATGCCTGCAGCAGTTCGCGCAGCTCGCGCATGTCCTGCCCGGCGCGGGCGTCATCCAGCCCGATCCGCGCCAGCGCACGCTGCGCCCCCAGATCACCGGATTCCTCGACGATCGCGCGCAACGATCCCAGGTCCGCGCCCTCTTCCGCCGCCTGCGCGATCAGGCTGGCGAGCATGTCCTCGTTGTCCATCATGGTTGTCCGATCCCCAACATCGCGCGCTTTTCCTCCGGCGAAAGAAAATCTGCCGCGCCGACCTGTGCCCACAGCCGCTCGCGGTCCTCGGACAGCGCCGGCACCTTGTCCTGATCGACGCCAAGCGCCGCATCGGGCCACCAATGGCCCAGCCCCTGGGCCAGCGCGCCGGTGATCTTGTCCGCGAGCGGCAGCAAAGTCAGCCGCCACAAGGCACGGTTGGCCTCGCGGTAGTTGGCATAGGTATTGTCGCCGGGCAGCCCGAGCAGCATCGGCGGCACCCCGAAGGCGAGCGCGATCTCGCGCGCGGCGTTCGATTTCAGCGCAACGAAATCCATGTCCGCAGGCGACAGCGCCATGCTCTGCCAGCTCAGCCCGCCTTCGAGCAGCATCGGCCGCCCGGCATTGGCGTGGCCTGCAAAGCTCGCCTCGAGTTCAGCCTTGAGCCGCGCGAACTGGTCGGGCGAGAGCACCCCGCCGGGCTCGTCGGGCCGATAGACCAGAGCGCCCGAGGGCCGCGCGGCGTTGTCGAGCAGCGCCTGGTTCCAGCGGCTGGCGGCATTGTGCACTGCCACTGCGCGCGCCGCCGCGCCCAGGCAGCCGAGGCCATAATGGTCATCGGTGGGGTGGAAGCCCTTGATATGCACGATCACCGGCGCGCCGTCGCCCCCCTGCGCCGCCAGCCGCGTCGCGGTATCGCCGACGCGGTAGACATAGGCCGCCGGCCAGCCGCGCCCATCGGGCTCGATCGTCACCCGGTCGGGACGCAGCGCATAGAGTTCTGCCGGGCGGCCATCGGCATCGCGCAGGATCTGCACATAGCCGTTGCCGTGAAGCAGCAGATGCGCCGCCAGCGTTTCGAGCAGTCCCTGTCCTGCGCTGGTGGTGGCCACCAGTGCCGCCATCACAGGATCGGACGCGGTGATCGGCGCACCGCCCACCCCTTCGGCCACCAGCCGCACCGCGCGTTGCGCGATCGGGTTGTCGCAATAGGCGCTGCGAACCTGCTCGGCATAAGAGAAAGGCGGATCGGCGAGCGCTAGGCTCCATGGGCTGGTATACGCGCGCGCCAGCGGCGGCCGTTCGGTTCTCGCGCCTTTCAGCGCGAGCGCCAGATCCTTCCAATATCCCATGTCAGTTCTCCAGTGAGCGGATGCGCGGGGTGCCGCGCCGTCCCAGCATCAGTTCGGTCAGCGCCCAGACCAGGGCGTCGGCGCGGTCGGGCGAGCGGCCCGGCCCCTGATAGTCGCCGCCGGTCATCAGCCCGCACATCTCGTCTTCCAGCCGCGCAAAGGTGCCGCAGTGGATCACGCGGCCGGCCTCATAGAGCGCGGCGACCGGTTCAGCCCGCGCCACCTTGCCCCGGCTGGCATGCACCAGCCGCACCGGCAGCGCGATGTTCGATGCGCGCAGCACCGCGCCCACCATCTCGCCGCCCTGGTTGGCCTCGGCGATGATCCGGTCGGCATTCCATTGCTCGGACGCCCGCGCCACCTCCCGCGCCCAGCCTTCGGGCGAGGCGCGTTCGACCGAGCAGTCTGCCAGCACCGCCGCTCGCCCGTCCTCGACCAGCGCGCACACGATGATGCCGCACGCATCGCCCGACGAACCCGCAGGCGGATCTACCCCGACAACCACCCGTGCCAACGCTTGCGCGCTCCAGCGCACCCGGCACGCCTCGATCAGGCTGCGGCTCCACAAGGCGCCTTCGATATCGTCGAGCAGATCGCCGTCGAGCTCCTGCCGCCCCAGCGTGGTCCCGCCATAATGGCGTTGCACCGCGTCCAGGAACGCAGGCGGCAGGTTGGCGCGGTTGGCATGGCTGCTGCCCCGGCTGATCACCACCGCCGGATCGGCGAGCAGATGCCGCACCAGAGGCACCGCGCGCGGTGTGGTCGTCGCCGCGATCTGGGGCAGCGCACCGACGCGCAGGCCCAGCTGCAGGTTGTCCCACGCCGCCATCGCGCGGCCCGAGGCGTTGTCCCACTTGGCAATCTCGTCGCACCACGCATGGCTGTGCTCGGGGCCGCGCAGGCTCTCGGGCTCTGCGGCCGAAAACAGCGTCGCCTGTGCCCCGTCTGGCCAGCGCAACCGGCGCAGCGAAGGCTCCCAGTGTGGCCGCATGGCATCAGGCGCGATGGCCAGAAGGCCACTCTGCCCCTCGACCATCACGCTGCGCGCCTCGGCCAGGTTCGCCGCGACCAGCGCGATCCGCGCATCGGGATCAGCTTCGGCAATGCTGCGCACCCATTCGGCCCCCGCCCGCGTCTTGCCGAAGCCGCGCCCGGCCATGATCAGCCAGATGCGCCAGACGCCTTCGGGTGCCAGCTGTTCGGGCCGCGCCCAGAACTGCCAATGATGCGCCAGGCCTTGCACAGCTGGATCGCTGAGCCCGTCGATATAGCGCCGCGCCGCAGCCGCCGGCATCGCCGCCAGCCGTTCGGCCAGCGAGCGTCTGTTCATGTCTTCAACGCCGCATCTGGATCATTGGTCCTGCCCGCGCCGGTCGAGACATCGAGCCGCTGGCGGATCTGCTCGAGCGTGGCGGCGAGCTGATCGCGCGCCGCGCGGGCGGACGCTGCATCGCCGGCGACCTCGCCCCGCCCCTTGTCGGCGCCCGCCTTTTCGAGATTGGCCTTGTACGCCATCAGCAGCTTGAGGCCCTGGGCATCGTCATATTCGGTGGCGCGCCCGATGCTGCCATCGGGACGCTTCACCGGCTTCAACGTGCCGAAGCGCGCGGTCTTGAGCATCCGGAACTCGAGCTCGTCATACCCGGTGGCGATCGCCGACTGCCAGCCCGCGCGAAAGGCGGGACTGCTCGCGCGCAACCGGTACACCGCCGAGCGCGACACCCCGGCACGCTTCGCCGCCACCGAAACGTTCGACGTCTCGGCCAGATGATCGAGAAACGCCCACAGGCATTCCTCCGACACGGTATCGGACAAACAGGCATCTCCGCGCAGACCAGCGACAAGCAAGAAGAAGGGACACCGCAGGAGCGGCCCGTCAGGCCATCTGCCCGACTCGCTCCATCTCGATGTTCAGGTTTTGTGCCATATCAGCGTTACGATGTCAAGTATTAATAACCTATCTGGTTATCAGTACGGTTCGCCCGGGGCTGCCGGATCGTGCAGCAGGTTGAGCCGTCGCAGCGCAAGGCAGGCCAGCCGCGCGGTCTCGCTCTTGCGGCGCGCGGGCGCCAGCGGGCGGGTTGCGGCGGGGCGAACGATCTCGGCATCATAGGCATCGGCGATGATAAGCCCGGTCGTGTCCGGCAGAAACGCAGGCGACTGGACCAGGGCGGCATCGAGCGACGGCGGCAGGCCCCAATAGAAGCGGTCGCAATGGTCGAGATATTCGGGCCATTTGGCATCGCCCAGCAGATCGGCGCGCGACACCTTGATCTCGACGATCACGATGGCGCCGCGCGAATCGAGCCCCATCAGGTCGGCACGGCGCCCATTGGGCAGCGCGATTTCCGGCGCCACCCAGATCTGGTTGCGGCGGAACAACCTGGCGATGCCGCGCGCAACCGCTGCTGCACCCTGAGGCAGGCCGCAGATGTCGGTCAGAGCGGGAGGGAGCGGGTCGTCCGCCACGATGGAGGCAGCAGGAAAACGGGTGTCGGTCATGCCGCCTTGCTAATACAAAACGGGAACAAAGGAAAGCAGGTCGCGCAGGACCGCGCTCAATGGTGTCCGTTACAGCCGAGGTCTTGGAGAATGTCGCAATACAGGCCGGAGGCTTCGGCGTGGAGCAGCAGCGCGGCGGCGCGGTTGAACCGTCCTGTGGTGCGCGCATTCTCGAGCGCGATCAGCCCTGCCTGCAACACCAGGCCCAATGTCTGCAACTGCTCCGCAGCAAACCGCATCTGCTCGGGCGGCAGCGATGCGAGGACAGCGGACACGTCCGCGCTCTGTTCAAGCAGCCCTGCGCGAGCCTGGGGCGCGACCCCTGCAAGCCGGGCGATCACCGCGAGCACCGGCGTCATCGATTCGAACTGGCCCCGCACGACCTGCGCCTGGGCATCGGCGCCATCATCAGCCGCCAGAATCGGGGAGAGCGGAGCAAACATAGCCCAAGGCAATAAGGCGCCCCGGTTAACACCGCTCTAATTCGCCAACTTGCCGCGCACGCACAGGATCGCGGTCCTAAAGCGCAGTCCTGTATAGGTCCGATATGGTCTGTTCAGCGTGACGTGAAAGACACATTCTTTCAACCAATGTCAAAATTTTAGCATTTTTCTCTTGTGCACCGCAACATGACACGGCAGCATTGCTGTCGCTGATTATGAGCACCCCATCACGGCGCACAGGGACGCCGCAAGAAAAGAGGGTCGCCATCGCAGCGCAGGCGGGACGAAACGCATCCAGTTGAAAGGAAAAACATGCGTACGTCCAAATTCCACCGGGGCCTTGCTGGCCTCGCCGTTCTCGTATCGTCGGCCGTTGCCACCCCTGCGTTCGCGCAGGAGGAAGAGGCTTCTCCGCCGGTGACCATCTCCGGCTCTGTCGGCCTTGTCTCTGACTATCGCTTCCGCGGCGTTTCGCAGTCCGATGAAGGCGTCGCGCTTCAGGGCGGCTTCACCGTCAGCCACGAATCGGGCTTCTACGCCGGCACCTGGGGTTCCAACCTTGCCGGTTGGGGTACCTTTGGCGGTCCGAACCTCGAGGTCGACCTGTTCGCAGGTTATGCCACCACGATCGGCTCGGCCGGCATCGATGTCGGCGTGACCTGGTACATGTACCCCGACGGCTTCGACAACACCGACTTCTTCGAAGGCTATGCCAAGCTGAAGGGCACCGCAGGGCCGGTCTCGCTGACCGCCGCTGTCTATTACGCCCCCAAGCAGGAAGCGCTGGGCAACTTCTCGAACACGCCGTTCAGCCGCGGTCAGAAAGAGGACAACCTGTACCTCTCCGGTGATGCGAGCTTCGCCATCCCCGACACTCCGGTCAGCCTGACCGCGCATATCGGATATTCGGAAGGCAACCCGGGCCTTGGCCCCAACGGCACCAGCGTGACGCCGACCGGCGAATACTGGGACTATTCGGTGGGCGCCTCGGTCAACGTCTACGGCCCGCTGACGCTGAGCGTGAGCTATGTCGATACCGACATCGGACGCGCCGAATCGGCCTATCTGCTGCCGAACTTCCAGAAGTTCCGCACCGGCGGCGGCCAGATCGCCGATTCGACAATCGTGTTCGGGGTCACCGCGGCTTTCTGATCCCGGCACAGCGATCTCGGGCGCGTCTACGCCAAAGTCGCCATGCCAGGAATGCCGGAACCAGGATGGAGAATGCCACAGTCCACGCGCCACCGCGGCGATGAATGCGCGCAAACCAAAGTTTGCTTCATTCACACCGTGATAGTGCAAAAGACTATGGATTAGCAACATCACCATCTGATCCTCGATCATGCTTCAATCGGTATTGCAAGATACTCCCGACATTTGCCTACCCTTCACCAAGGGAAGGCAAATGTCGGCATTTGCCCATCAGAACGACATTCCAATCGACATTTTATAGAAATCGCCTGCGTTATCGTCATCCAGATCGGTGCCGCCAGTGAAGCGTGCAAAAAAGCCCTTGGCCAGGGCGATCTGGACATATCCACCCAGCCACTCATAGGTGGTATTCGCTCGCCCGCCCGGATAGGTGTTGCGGGAATTGTACAGCAATTCATAGTGCGGGCCGAACGACACCGTACTGCTAACCTTGTAGCCGACGTTCAGCCAGGTGTGAAGAAAGTCCAGCGCAGCATTTCCATCCCGCTGACGCAAGGCGGCATAGTAACCGCCATAATACTCCGCTTCAATCTTGTCGTCGCTGTAATTTACAGTCAGACTTGGAACGATGCCGTCGAGGAATCGTGCTCCAGCAGTATTGCCTCCTGCAATCGAACCGCCTGAAAGCAGCGAACCATTGGTGATGCCGATCTGCGGCTTGATCTTCAGGCGACCATCAGCGAGGTTGAAGTTCACACCGACCCCAAATTCGGTCCAGAGGTCATCGCCGGTGTTGCCCTGCCCCAGGCCGAACGCAGGCTTGGTCCAGAAAATCCCGTAGAAACTGAAGTCCATCTTTTCATTTACGGGAATGAGCCCGTTGAAGGCAGGATAGAAGCCGAAGAAGCTGTCCTGGTTCAAGGTCACGGTATAGCTGGGCTGGCGCGAGGTACCGTTTGCGCCCGACCCCATGCCATCCTGCACCATTGCGCTGCTGGCCGCGCTAGCCACCATCATTGTGGCACCCTCTGCGGACCCGGCAGTGGTCGTTGCAGTGGCGGAAAAACTGTTTAATCCGGCGCTCGCGGCCGAAGTGAATGGGAAAACCCCCTCGATAGCGGGCGCAGGTGCCGGGGCCTCACCGTCAAGGGGCACAGGGCTCGCCGGGGCAAAATCAGAAGGATAGTTTGCAACAGCCACGGCAGTTGCATCAGCAGCAGTCAGCGTGACACCGGCATCTCGTGCGGACGCCGCAGTGGACCAAAAAGGCGCTACCGAAGCGAAAAGGACTAAAATGACTTTGTTTTTTTTCATAAGGAACGCTCCATAACTGGATTTTGCGCTCCACCTGCATCAGTTGCGCCGTGCCTCAATCGGGCTCGCTGTCACAACCTGACGTTATGAATAATGATTCGAAAAGATTCGTAAAGTCAGTTTAATCAATACAGCTCCTTTATTTTGCTGCGTTGCACAAACGCATCATTATTCACAGAATTACTATATCGATGTATACGCATATAAATACCTAGCTATCTACAAGGGTTGGCAGATACAATGAGATTGCGAGTTTCCACCATCTCTTCGAGAGAACCCGAGATATTCCATTCGCTGCAGGGCGAAGGGGTCTCGCTGGGCAGGCCATCGGTGTTCGTGCGGCTGTCGGGGTGCAACCTGGCCTGTCTGTGGTGCGACACGCCCTATACCTGGTATTTCACCGGGCATAACGCCAGGCATCGCGGAAGCGAGACCTTTGTTCGGCGCGAGAACAGCCTGACGCTGGACATTGCCGAGGTGGCTCGGCGCATCGCGGAATTCGGGTGCCGCCACATCGTCTTCACCGGAGGCGAGCCGCTGCTGCAGCAGCCCGCGCTCGCTGCCCTGTGCGCCCTTTTGGGGCCGGACTATCATATCGAGATCGAGAGCAACGGCACCGTCGCGCTGACGGCTGCCTTCGATGCGCATGTCGATCAGCTCAACCTGTCACCCAAGCTCGCGCATTCGGGCAATGCCGCCGACCTCAGGGTGAACGACACGAGCCTGGCGGGCTATGCCCGCGACCCGCGCGCATGGTTCAAGTTCGTGGTGGCGAGCCCTGAGGATGCCGACGAGATTGCCACGCTGGCCAACCAGTATGCTATCGCGGACGAACGCATCCTGCTGATGCCCGAGGGCACCAGCCCTGCCGTGCTGCAGCAGCGCGCGCACTGGCTTGCGCCTTTGTGCCTCGATCGTGGATGGCGGTTCACCGACCGGCTGCACATCCACCTGTACGGCGATAGGCGCGGAACCTGATCAGCGCTGGCCGGACTGGTTGCCCTGGTTGCGCCAGCGACTGACCACCCGCGAGACCGTTTCCATCTCGCCGCCGCGCTCGCACCACAGGCTGCTGAACAGCGGATCGTCCGATGCCGGACGCCGCGCTTCGGCCAGGTCGTCGAACGCCACGCGGATCGGGATCGACACGCCTTCGCCACAGATGATGCACTCGCGGTTGCGCAACGCGGGAATCGAATCGAGGAACCCGCGCGCGCCTTCGGGCATCGCAGATCGGACATGCGCCTGGTCGCGGTCGTTGTTGAGGCGCATCGCGATGATGGTCCCGCACTGCGACAGCACGCCTTCGGACAGATCGGACGGCCGCTGGGTGATCAGGCCCAGCGAGACGCCGTATTTGCGGCCTTCCTTGGCGATGCGGCTGAGCACGTTGCGCACCGCGCTGTGCTCGAGCACCCGGTCGGACGGAATGTAGCGGTGCGCTTCCTCGCACACCAGCAGCACCGGGGTGATCTTGTCCTTGCGGCCCCAGATCGCGAAGTCGAACACCATGCGGCTGAGTACCGCCACGACGGTGGAGGTAATGTCGGACGGCACGCCGGACACGTCGATGATCGAGATCGGCTTGCCATCGGCGGGCATGCGGAAGATCTTGCTGATGAAATCGACCATATTGTCGCCCACCAGCATCCCTGAGAACATGAAGGTATAGCGCGGGTCGGCCTTCATCTCCTCGATCTTGCCCTTGATCCGCAGGAACGGCGCGCTCGATGTCGCCTTGTCGAGCTTGCCCATCTCGTTCTGGATGTTGGCGACCAGATCGGACAGCATATAGGGGATGGGGGTGTCGACCGTCACCCGCGAGGCGTTGATCGCCGCCTTGCTCTTCATCCGGGCGGACAGCAGGCACTTGGCGAGAATCTCGGCATCGGTCTGCCGGTCCGCGCCCGACGAGGTGAGGAACACCTCGCAATGCTCCTCGAAGTTCATCAGCCAATACGGCATCGCCAGATTGCCGACATCGAACAGCGCGCCATTCTCGCTGAAGGCGCTGGAATACTCGCCATGCGGATCGATCATGACGATATGGCCATCGGGCATCATGTCGCAGATCCGGTGCAGGATCAGCGCGGCGGCGGTGGACTTGCCGGTACCGGTCGAACCCAAAAGCGCGAAGTGCTTGCCCAGCAGCGCATCGACATACAGCGCGCCGCGGGTGTCGGCGGTCGGGTAGACCGTGCCGATCTCGATATGCGGACGCGAATCGGCGGCATAGACCTGCTTGAGGTCGGCGCTGGTCATCGCGAACAAGGGCGTGCCGGGGACCGGATAGCGTGTCACGCCGCGGCGGAAGTTGAAGATCCGCCCGGTCAGCTTTTCCTCTTCGCCCTCGCCCAGAAAGTCGATCTGGCAGACGATCAGCCCGGCTTCGCGCTGGTGCATCCGCTGGGTGCGGACATTGGCGACCAGCCAGCGCGACCCCATGCGGATCTTGACCTGGCTGCCTACCTGGCCTGCCATCGACACGCTGGGGTCATTATGTTCCATCAGCGTGGTCAGGCGGCTGGCGTCTAGCAGCACCTGCGAGCTCGACCCGGCGATCTCGATGACCTCGCCGATCTTGAGATGCTCTGCTGGGCGCGGCGCCATCCGGGGCATGACAGGAAGATCAGCAGGAGCGGCTGGCGCGCGGTCCTGGAAATTGCGGGGATTCAGCTCAACCATCGCGCCGTCCGGTGCCTTTCTGAAGCAAGTACAGCTCGCTCCTAGCCCGGTTGGGTAAATTTTCCCTCTATGCCGAAGGGTTTGGCGTTTGCCACGAGGGCCGTCTCAGATCTTGCGGAACACCACGCCGCCGATCCAGCCGAGCAGCAGCGAGACCAGAACCGCGCTGACGCCATAAAAGAACGGCTGATATTCGGCCATGGTCGCGACAAACCGCTCGAACCCAAACTTGCGCACCTCGATCTCGCGCACCGCGGCAGCGAGCACCTGGCCATCGCGCACCAGGAAGGTCTCTGCGGTGTACATTCCGGTGGGCACGCTGGCGGGAATCGACAGCCGCGCCTGATACAGCACATCCTCCAGAATCTCGACGCTGCCTTCCTGCTGCTTGTACAGCCCTTCACGACGGTTGAGATCGACCAGCCCGGACAGGAAGCGCCGCTGCTCCTTGGGGTCGATCGACCCCGCCGGCGAGAGCTGCAGATTGCCGAGACCGAATTCGTAGATCGCAGCGGTGCGCTTATCGACGATCTTGTCGATCGGGCGCGAAGAGGCGAGCGCGTAATAGGCAGGGGCCGAGCGGAACTCGGTGCTGGCAGCGTTGATCCAGATGCCTGCGATCTGCTGCTTTTCGCGCAGGATGATCGATTGCGGCGGGCCTTTGAGGATCACCACGATGTCGCTGTCCCCCGATGGCGGGGTGCCGCCGGGATAGACGATCGCGCCGAACAGCAGCAGCTCTGCACCGGTAAATCCGTATTTGATCTGGATGTCGCGCTGCGACACTTCGGGCACCAGCACCGGCTCGCTCGCTGCTGTCAGCAGCCATGCGCCCAGCAGCGCCGCCAGGAGCCCCGCCAGCCTCATTGCAGCAGCTCGACCGAATAGATTTCCGCCGGGCGAAAGCCGAGGCCAATCCCCAGCCGCAGCGCCACCAGCAGCACCAGCACCGAGAGCAGCAGCCGCAGATATTCGGGCGGCAGCTTCTGTGCAAACCGCGCGCCGATCTGCGCGCCGGTCACGCTGCCGATCAGCAGCAGCACCGCCAGCACGATGTCCACCGCCTTGGTGGTCAGGCTGTGCACCATCGTGGACGCGAGCGTGACGAACAGGATCTGGAACAATGAGGTGCCGACCACAACCTGCGCGCCCATGCCCAGCAGGTACAGCATAGCAGGCACCATCACGAAGCCGCCGCCGACGCCCAGCAGGATCGTCAGGATGCCGGTGGCAAAGCCCAGGATCAGCGGTGCGAGCGGCGAAATGTAGAGACCCGAGCGATAGAACCGCCAGCGCAGCGGCAGATTGGCAACCAGCGGATGATGCCGCCGCTTCTTGGCCGGCAGCCGCTCGCCGCGCCGCATCGCCAGCACGCTCGCCAGGCTTTCGCGCGCCATCAGCCCACCGATCGACCCCAGCAGCAGCACGTAGACGATGTTGATCACGGTATCGATCTGGCCCAGCTGCTGGAGCACGCGGAACAGCGCGGCGCCTGCAAATGTGCCCATGATGCCGCCCACCACCAGCACACCGCCCATCTGGTAATCCACCCCCTTGCGGCGGCTATAGGCGATCACCCCCGACACGCTCGATCCGGTGACCTGGGTGGAAGCGGAAGCCGCAGCGACCGTCGGCGGGATGCCGTAGAAGATCAGCAGCGGCGTAGTCAGAAACCCGCCACCCACCCCGAACATCCCCGACAGGATACCCACAAGTCCGCCCAGCCCGATGATGACGAGCGCGTTGACCGACAGATTCGCAATGGGAAGATAGACGTCCATGATATGCGCGCGACGCTAGACGCTTTACGCTGTCAGCAGAAGGGGGCACGCGACCTCGCTGGTGCGTTCCGCCGCTAAAAACCGGTGGACAGGGTAAGCGCCGCGCCCGACGCGGGCTGGGCATTGCCATCGATCCGCTGGCGCCAGTCCAGCGCGAACGTCATCTGGCTGTCCCCCACCGGCAAGGCGAGCGAAGCGCGCGGGCCCAGATCGACGCGGTGGACCCAGCGTTTATCGCCCGAGGCATCCAGTTCCTGCTGCCCGCCCGCCCACAGCCCGCCGCCCAGCGACAGGCTGTGCCGGTCCTGCACCGCCACCTGCCGCGCCGCGAGCAACTGCAGGTCGAAAAAGCCCTGACGGTCCTGCAACCCGACCACGCCCGCCTGCGCAAAGGCATCCAGCCGGATGCGGCTGCGCTCGAGCGCGGCGCCGCCGCCTGCCACCAGCATCGCGGCAAACCGGTCGCGCTGGCCCTGACCAAGCCCGAAGCGCCGCTCCAGCGCCAGATCGACCGGGACCGCTCCCCAGGGCCGCGTCATCACGCCGAGCGCCAGGCTGCGGTCGTCGCCGCTTTCCAGCGCGGTCGCCGCGCGCGCATAGAGTACCGGTGCCAAGGGACCCTGGCCCGGCGCATAGCGCACGATCAGCCCCGCCTGGCTGCCGCCATATTGCGCCCCCGGCGCCAGCGTGCGGTCGCTCCCGCCCTGCCGCAGCAGCGACCAGCCATAGACCGACCAGCGTTTATCGCGCGACAGGCCGACAGGGCTCGCCCCCGCTCCAGCGGGCGGCTGCGCGGCGCGCTCGGGCTCGATCAGCAACGGTGCGTCGATCAGCGGCGAACGCAGCCGGCCGGAGGGCCCGGAGGAGGCGGTCAGGCTTTCCACCCACGCCAGGTGGTGGGCCATCGCGACATCGAAATCGAGGCTTGCAGCAGCATCTCTGCCGCGAACCTGCGCGGGTCCGAGCGCCCCCAGCCCCGCCGTCGTTCGGGGAGCAGGACCAGGCAGGCCGATCATGGCCAGCGCGCCCGCCAGCACCGGCTGCGCATGCGTCTGCTGCACAGCGGCAGGTTGCCGCGAGTTCGCGAATTCGAGCGCAGACGGCGCTGCGCGCTGCGCGGGGTTTTCCGGCAGATGATGGATTACCCGCGCCGCGCACCACAACAGCACGACGGTGCCCAGAAACAGCAGCGGCTGGCCGCGCATCGCGCGCCGCGGCCGATGCTGCGGCCTGGCGCTATTCACCGCCAGCCTCTGGCCGATCGCCCACCAGCCGCAAGACCTGCCCGGGGCTCTCGAACGGCCCGGGCGCCGCGGGAATGTGGTGGCGCGTCTTGTCCCAGGGAAGAGGGGTCCCACCTAAGCTGGCGGCATAGGCCAGCAGCGCGCGGCGTGCGGCCATCACCGCGATGATATTGCCCACCAGCGCGCG